>Ga0302221_10002440_pt1 | contig 11569 bp, 5 predicted proteins | sample II_Palsa_E2_1_FD_193517 | JGI IMG/M metagenome (GOLD analysis project Ga0302221, IMG submission 193517) | Peat permafrost microbial communities from Stordalen Mire near Abisko, Sweden - II_Palsa_E2_1 | ecosystem: Environmental > Terrestrial > Soil > Palsa > Peat permafrost | place: Sweden...
AGCCTTTATATAATATTAATATTTCATTTTATAATATTATTATTAATACGCGTCGAAATTAAAAGAATAATATTATTATTTATTATAAACAAGTCATTAATACTTTATTTTATAAAACAATTATAGAGTTAAAAGCTTTTTATATAGCTTTTATAATAGTAATAAGTATATATTCTCGTTTTAAAATCATAATATCGCTGACTCAATAAAATTAAATTAAAAAGACAAAAGAAAGTAATATTATTCTTTTAAAAGTAATTGAATATTTCACTCGTATTTAAGTCTTTAATAAAACGGGGTTATAATATTTAAGACTTAGACTTTGTCCGACTTTAATATTTTTTATTTTTAATAGTTTTCTCGATAATACTTTTATTTTAATTAAGTTAATAAATATTATAATAAACTCTCTTTTTTTCTTAAATATTTCTTTAATATAATAATATTATAATTAAATTCTTTAAGTATTTAAGATTTGAGCTTTAATAAAACTTATAAAAACCTCAAATAAAAAAAAGTAAAAAAGAGTATCTTATTAAAAGTTTAAGATTATTTTATTAACCGTTTACGTTTCTTAAATTATAATATCTTTTCTTGACTTTTAATTTAATTATCTTTCTTTAAACGTCTTTATCGCCTCTTTACTTTCTTTTTATTATCAAATTATATTTAAGAATCTAATCTGTATTATTATTTATAGTCTTGAATAGTTTCTTTAATATTAACGAAGTCAAAGTATATAAACTATAAATTATAATCTTTTAACCAGCTTTTTTATTTCATTAAATATTTATAAGTTTTCTTATTCTCTTTTTATTTATATTCTTCAATCTTCTTTACTTTTTATTTTTATTCTTCATCTTCTTTTATTAAGTTTAAGAATTCTTTTATTTAATAGTTTTAAAGTTTATAACCTTTCTTTAAATAATATACTTTTAAAAAAGAAATATTAAATATAAGATATAATTTCTCATATTAATTTAATAAGTTTAAACGGTATATTATATCATTAATATACTTAATAATCTTAAATAAGCCAATAAACTTTAAAAAGAGTTTTCTTACTTTTAAACGAAAGTTTTAATTGACAATAATATTTATTCATTAATAAAGAAGTATTTATTAAATTAATACTTATTATAATACCTTTCCCGATTATTTTAAATTATATCTTATAGTTTAATAAGTTCTTATCGAAGTTTCACTAGTATTTTAATACGTTATTACGTAATTAATATTTCTTTTTTAAGTTTGTCCTCGGGCTTTAATTATTTTAAATATTATAAAAGTTTTAATTTATAATTATAAACGACTGAGAAAAAAGACCGTTATAATACTTAATGTTTATTATTATTATATATAAACTTTATAAAAGATAATTTAAAGGCTTAGTCATTTTTATATTTATATAATAACTTCGAAAATATTATTTTAACGTTTGATTTTATTATTCCGTTTATCCGTTAATTTATAAATAGAAAGCAGTATTAAAACACTGACGAAAATATAAATGAAAACATAATATTAATTAAAATTTACTTATAAAGACAATTCCTTTATTAAAGACTATTTTATTAAAAGTCTTAAAAAAAGAGAATATATTATTTTATATCTTTTAAACTAGTTTTAAAGCGTCGATAGTCTTATAATAAAGTATATATTAAGTTATTTTTAAGAATCTATTGACAATAATTAAAATTATATTATAAGCTTTATTATTATTCAAGTTCTTATTAAAGAATAAACTAATAATAAAGTTTATAAATATTTCTTTTTATAACCGAGACGGTTATAAAAGGCTTTTGAATAACTTATAAAATATATGTCTTTTAGCTTTTAATCGTTGATAAACCTTATATTCTTAAATATATTCTCGGACATTATTTTTTATATTCTTTTAATAAAAGTGTTTATATAAAAGATTTATAGTTTTATTAATACCGAAGTGTTTTATAAAAAGATCGTTATAATAAAGTTATAAGATCTTTATATATAAAGCGGAATCATTAAAAATATAAACTTTATTTCGTTAATATAATAAACCCTTTTCATCGACTGATTATATTATAATATTAAAAGAATCCCTTTTCTTAAATTAATCTTTTTTAATAAACTTATTAAGTTTATCGACTTATTATACTCGATATATTATTATGATTATAAAGTCTTATAAAAAGAAGTACGTTAATACTTGAAAAGTGGCTTTAATAAATTATATTCTTAAGATCAAATATTTATAACTATCGATTTAATTAATTAAAAAAGTCTTAAGTTTATAACGTTAAGTTTAATTATAATTAAATAATAAGCCTCTTTTATAATAAAAAACGTTAAGTAATTCTTTATCACTTCTTTTATAAAAATAAAACATTTATAAAACATTTATAAATCTTTTAATAAAAACCTCTTATTTTTATATAAAGAAGTATAAGAATAATTATAAAAAGGGCTTATAAGAATAACTCGACTTATAAATATATCCTTATTATTTCTATTTAAAATATTAATACTTTAAGATTGAATCGTTAATATAAAAAGTCTTTTTAACTTATTTTAAAAAGTTAATAATTATATAATATTAATAAGTCCGTTAAATATATAATTAAGTTTACGATTTAAAACATCCGTTAAATTAATATTACTTTTATAATAATAAATCTCAAAGTCAAAAGACGAAAGATAAATTATTTATTATATTTAATAAGATTTCAGATATTTAACGTTTATAAAGTAATATAAGTTATTATAATCCGTTAAAACTTCAATAATATACCGGGACTTTTTAAAGTAATGCTTTTAATATTTAAAGCATTTTATAATAACTAGTAATTTTTAATTATAAGTATTATAATTCTTTTTTATTAAAGTTAACTTCCGGTTTTAAAATATAATAAAGTATTAATATTATTTCCTTTTTTACTTATAAAAAGCTTATTAAAACATAGTTTTAATAATAATATAAGTTAAAGCATTAGTTTTTATACGGATCGGTTTATTAAAGTCGAAATAGATTAAAAATAAGACAGTAATAAAAGCCTTTTTCAACTTTTTAAAACTAGTTTTAATTTATAAAATAAAAGTAAAAAGGCCTGTCTTTCTTTTATTTTTTATTCCGATTAAAAGATTAATTAATTTTATTGCTTTATAAGAATACTTATAAATAAACCTTTTATAAAAGTTAATAAAACTTAAAAAGACTTAAACTTCGTGAAATAACTCCGGTTTAAGCCACTTTTCAATAATAAAGATTTTATTAAAGTCTGGTTTCACTTTTATAATACTTATAATAAACTTTAGAAATTTTATTTTTTTAACGTCAAAGAAATATTTATTAAGCTTAATATATAACTTATGCTTCTTTAATGTTTTTATAATAATTCTAATATAAACGTAATGATTCTCTTTTAATTTAAAATAAATAAATATATCATTAAAATATATAATTATAAAGTAATTAATAATTCTAAATAATACTTTATTAATATAAGTTTAAAATATCGTTAAAGTATTAATGAAGTTAAAGAATATTATTAAATATTTAAAATGACTATATTTAATTTAAAAAGCAGTCTTTTATTAATCGCTTCTTCGGATATAAATTCGATGATATATATCTTTAAAATTAAGTTTAATAAACTGGACTACTTTAATAAATTGATTTAAAGTCTTATTAATAAAAGGTAAAAAGTGTCGATTCTTAATTATAATCTTATTTAAACTACGATAATTAATATAAAGTCTTAATCTTTTATCTTTTTTAAAGATAAAGAAGATAAGAGCTTTTATTAAATTAATAAAAAGTCGGATTTATTTCTTTTTTCAAAGTATTAATAAAGTATTCTTATAATACTTCGAGTTATAACTCCGATAAATTATATAATAAGTTGTAAAAAGCAAAGGATTTATAGTCTTTATAATATATTTAAATCTTTTATAGTCTATTACTTCTTTAATTAAAAATATATCAAATATATCGATAAAGTCTTAAAAATATTTAAGTATTTTTATAACTCCGGTTTTAATATTATAACCGTTTACTTAATATATTAATAATGTTTTAAGACTAAGAATATTAATAATTATATTAATATAATCATTATTATATTTACATTTCCTTTAATTTCAAAGATATTAATACCCTCTTTTTAAGATATATAAAGAGTATATAATATTAAAAAAGTCTTATTCTTTTATAACTTTCTCGAACTCTTTTATATTTAAAATATCAATAAATTAATCCCATGGTTTAATATATGCCCACCGCTTTTGAACTTAATTATAATACCCGGCTTTTAACTTTTCAAGCCTTTTTAAATTAAATATTATTCGATATTTAAGCACTTTATAAACGTAAAACTAATAAGAATCCGTTTTTTATTATCTTCAACAATTTATAATTATATACTCGATTTCATATATATTTAAAGTCTTTACTTTTCTTTTATTAAAAGTAAAGAACTCTTTATTATATTATTATAATAATACTCATCTTATATTACGGGCTTTATATTCGTTAATAAAGTTGACATCCGAATTACTGTTTTAAAGACTTTATATATAAGTATTAATACTGACTTTTAATTATTTTATAATAATATTAATAGTTATTTTATTAAAGCGTTTAAATTATATATTAAGTCCGTCAACGCTTAAAGCTTAACCTTATCTTTTCCCGAAGTAATATTAAAAGACTATTAAGTCTCTTTTAATTTACTTTTATTGTCTTTTTTAATAATATTAATTTACGTATAAATATAAGTATTTTCTCGCTTTAACTTTTATTAATACTCTTTAAAATTCTTTTACTTTTAATTATTAAACTTCAAATAGTTTTTAAATCCTTTAAGATACTTTAATTAATTATAATAAAAGTATTTTATGTCTTTAATATTTAAACGGGTTTTAATCCTTTAAAAGTTATTATTAATGATAATAAATTAAAAGTTAAATCTTAAAGTTCTATTACTCTTTTAATAGTTTTCTTTTCTTTATTATTAATTACTTTAATTAAAATAAGTTTATTCTTTCTTTTTTTAAAAAGAATCTTTATCTTTTTTATTAAAATTAAATCTTAAGTTCTTTATTATATTCTTATAATATTCAACTCTTTTAATTTATTAATCCGTAATATAAAAACGGCATCGTTATTAAATAATTATTATCTTTTTGATTTTACGGTCTTATAATATAATATTAAAAATATAAATCCGGTCTGTTTTTAATCTCTTATTATAGTCGTCTTTAATAATTAATATTTGATTATATATTTCACTGATCCGCTTTATTTTCTATTATTTGACTTTTTAAAGTTCTTTAAAAACACTTTGTTTTTATAACTTTAAATTAATAAGAATATAATAAAAGAATGCTTTAAACTTCTTTTAATAAAAATATCGAAGAGAGTGAGTCTTTTTAATCGTAGTCTATCGTTTTAATAAAGTATTACGAAGATATAAAGCAATATTATTAACTTTAATCTAATATATATTATAAATTAAAAGTTATATTCAAAAGATTACTTTTATTTAAATAATGAAAATATGACACTCTTTTAATATTCTTTTATATATATATTAAAAGCTTTATTATAAACCGTTTTTTCTATATTTAAACGATATTTAAAAGTATATTTATTAAAGAGTTTTTAAATTAAATCATTAAGTCTTTTATCATCGTTAAAAATACTTTTAAAATAATCACTTCTTTATATTAAAACCTTTTAAAAACGAGTCTGACTTCGAATATTAAAGTAATAGTGATCTTTATTTAACTCTGAGTTTAAATTAAACGAGTCGTTTAAGTCCAGTAATATTTCCGTTTTAAAATGTATTTAATCTTTTATAAGTCTTTAAGACGTAAGTTTAAAAAGAGTTTCACGGATATAAATAAGAAACGGTATCTCTTTTTATTCTATCTGCTTTTAAATATTAAAGATCTTTTATTATTAAGTTTTAAAAGTTTAATACTGTCGTAGTTATATATTTTTAACGGCTATAACTTTAAAGAGTTCTCATTATATTATCTTTATTAAGTCTTCTTAAAGATTAGCGTTATTATTATTATTTTTTAATAAGTTTACTTAGTCTTTTATTAAAGTAATATTAAAGTTATTATTCTTATTATTTATGACTTTTATAAAGTAATTGTTATAAAGTCTTATTGAACTGGCTATTATATCGAATCAAATTACTTCTTTTTTAAATAAAGAGATTAGTTTATAAAAAGTTATAAAATAATAAGCAATTTAATATAATAATAAAAGCACTTCAATAATATATTAAAAGTATAATATAAGTTAATATAAAATTAATCTCTGTCTTTTAAAGACAGAGGATTAATGAGGTTTAATATAATTATATTATAAGAGTGATTCCGTCATTATTCGTTATATAAATCTATGTATGTCGTAATTGTCACGAACTCAGTCTATTAGCCCTCTAATAGTCACCCTTACCTACAGTATATATAGGTGTAACGGATAATAAGAGAGTAAGAGGTAGTTCTATTGAAGATCTAAAGCTAAGGAGGGAAGGGGGAAAGGGAAGAAGCCAGAGTATATACTCACGGACCTGTTACAGGTCTGGTTTCAAGCTACCCCTTGCTGACGGTCCGTAATCACCTGACCTCACGACCGTGCTCGTGACAGTAATATTAATATCATATTAATAATATATCTTGACTAAGGAATGCTGATCTTCTTGTCGATCCTGAGTCACGTGATGCGGCTTTAAATAGAGGCTCACCAAGGCAATAATACAACCGTATCACATTATTATTAACTCTTTTAATAATTCTAATTTCAATCCTTTTTAAAATAATTAAAAAGATTAAAATTCTTTCTTTTATTAATAAATCTTTTAATAAAATAATTTTAAAATATTATTAAGTTTAAGTTTATAATTTATATTATTATTTTTAAATATTTAAAACTTTTAAAAATACTTTTAATTTTAATAAATTCTTTGAATTTATTATAGTCTTTTAAATTTAATAAAGTCTTTTAATTTAAGATAATAATAATAAGCTTTTTATTTTCTTAAAAAGTCTTTTATTAATTTTTATTTATAAATTTAATATTTCTTTAACATTTTATTTAAATTAATTAAATAATTTTAAAGATAAAAACTTTTATTTTTTTAAAAAGACTTTTATAATCTTTTTAATTAAATTAATTCAATTTAATAAAATTGACTTTTAATTTAAAAATAATTATAAAGATAAGTTTTTTATTCTTTTAAAAAGACTCTTTTTAATTTTTATTTATATAATTATATTATTTAAATTAATTAATTTTTTATTTAATAAATTATATTTTATTTATTTTCAAGTTTTTTTAATATTATAAGTTTTTAAATAAAATTAATAACTTTATAAAGCTTTTAACTTTTAATCTTTTAATATAAATCCTTTTCTTTTATATAAATCCTTTTCTTTAAACTCTTTTTAATTAATATTTTTTAATTTTATTTAAATATATTAATAAGACTTTATTTTAATTAATTTTAAGTCTTCTTTTTCAATTATTAAATAAAAATAAGAAATCATTAATTACTTTTAATATAATTTTAAATTATTAATTATCTCTATTATTAAATAAAATTAAGAAAAGTATTAATTACTTATATAATTAACTTTATTAATCTCTATTAATATATAATATTAAATTCTATTATTTATTTTAAATAAATTTCTTTAACCGCTCAGTAGAGTTTATTTACTCATTAAGGGTAAAGCTAGTTAAGACCCCCTTGGCAAAGCCAAAGAAGCAAACAAGGCCAAACAGACCCGTAAAGAGCAGGCAAAGATTACAACAGAGAGGACGACATTAATAATAGTCTCGATTACAACAATAATAGCGACGCTAGCGATGGCCCTGAGTATGACGATGACGACCTCTTCAGCTTTAGCTTCGGTGACGACGACCTCCTCGACGAAGACACGGATGGGAACGCCAGCCAAGACAGCGGTTACAATACCGACGAGACGGATGTCAGCACAAGGGATATGACATCTTTGCTCTCTTCTTTGAGGTCGCTATCTATTCCCTCCTTGATTCTCCCATTCTCTTTACACATATCATTCACAGCACTAAAAGGAGGGTCAGGAAAAAGCCCTCTTATCTAATCCCGGATTTCAATTGTCATGTTAGTTACGAAGTACAGTACACTTACACGACGCATCAGCTGCACAGTTTGTGTCGTGTGAGGTAACAACACAGCACATATGCATATGCGGTAGCAACAAATCTGTTCCTTGCCATTCGATTTTTCCCCTCTCGCGTCTGCATGCACAAACAGAGATATAGATATTAGATATAGATATAGACTTTCATTCAAACTATGCTATGCTACATGAATAATTCGACTCTTGAATCATCTGGTAATGCAATGCAAATATAACGCAATCTTCCTGTACTGTACCTATGAGAGAGACGCCGAAGAAATGAATACTTGCAACCAAGTAGCGAAACACAGGTATATGCGGACCTGACCGACCATTCCCTCCCTCCCATGCCCTCATCCTGTGTCATCCGTCTCTTCATTAGCGTTTAGGATTCCCATTCCCCGTGTCATGTTGCCAGATAGATTCCCCGCTTTCCCCCAAGCCCAGCCCAGCCAGTATATCCCACCGTCCATCCAAACCACCGCCCTAGACCCACACATTGAAGCAAACAAACCCACATACCACTCATCACAGAACTACCTTCCACCCCTCCTACTATCATTCCTTCCCACCACGCCGCCATATGCCAATGGATCCACAGTCCTATACCCACTCTCCCTCCTCACCTCCCTCACTTCTCTGTCCTCTCTAACACTCTTCTTCCGTCTCGGGGGACTATGTTCCTCAATAACAATCACCTCATCACTTTCCCTACTCTCACTCCTCTCCCTCGGCGGCGGCGGGCGTCTCGTCTCCCTCGTCTCCTCAACAATAACAACCGGCTCTCTAACAATCCTCACCGGACTCCTCTCCCTCCTCACCTCCACAGTCTCACTCGCTCTCCGACTCCGAGTTCGTGTACTCCCATGTGTGCTTTTCCTTCTATCTCTCACTACCACTTCTTCTGTGTAATCCGAGGAGGAGGATGTAATAGTCCCGAAATTGAGACAGGTATAGAAGAGCCATAGTAAGAGGAGGAAACCCCCAACTGAGCCGAGGACAATGCCGACGACGGTGCCGGGACTTGGACCGCTGTTGAGGGAGCCGTAGGTTTCGGGGACTATGGTGCTGGTGGATTGGCGCTTGTGTAGCCAGTCTAAGATCGAAGAGGAGAGATGTGGGAGGGTGCGCGTTGGTGTAGGGTGGGATCGAGGGAGAAGGCTGGTGAGGGAGCGTGATGGGAGGGCAATTGGAGCCATTGCGGCGTCGTCGCCGATGGTCTTTCTTCTTCTTCTTTTTCTCTGTTGTTGTGATTGCGATGCGACAATCCGATTGTTGTTTATCTCTGGATCAAATGGAAAGGCAACCGCGCGGTCCGAGCTCGAATGTTGAAATCGATGATGTATGTCTCAGGTGTCGCAATCGATAACAGCTATCTCTTCGAAACAAACAAACAAATCAATCAATCAATCAACCAATCAATCAATGTTCGTAAGATGAAGATGTAGATGGTGATGGTGATGAACGAGCGACAGTGAGGCGTGAGGGCAGAGTGGTGTTACGAGCAGGAGCAGAAGAAGTTGGCTGGACGGGCAATGGTCAGGTTGTCAGTTCGTCAGTTCGTCTCAGGGCATCATGTTGCTTTCGCATGTTCTGTCCAAGGCCCAAGGCGAGGTGAGGCGAGGCGGCTGCAGACGGCCTGCTCAAGCCACTTTGTTTTTGGGGTTCGTCACTCGCTGTGGTCTGTCTGGTTTGCTTGTTTTGGCCGTCTCGAAGACTTTCAGCGAATTCTGTTTGGAGTGAAGGAGCGAAGGTATGAAATAAAGAGGGTGGGTGGGTGTTTTGTGATAATATTGCTTAGTATGATAATAATGGTAATAATTCTCTCTTGTGTCATAATAGATAATAGATCGGGTTGTTGTTTATTCGGAGGCTGGTGGACGGCGACGGCGCACGTGCAAAGTGACTTCGATGGGAGCAAGCCTAGCAAGGGCTGGGAAATACGCTATACGTTAGCGGCATCTTATCAGCCTGCAGCGAAGCGACGATGACGACGGTTCGCAGGAAGGGAAGGGAAGAAAGAGAGCCTTGACCATTCCATTCTGGAAGGAGGAAATACAAAAGTCTTCTTCATCTTTATCCGCTCTCAGACAAAAGAGGAAGTGAAGTAAAAGATTGAAAGTACCGGTAGGCCATATGATGAGGGACAAGTGTTCTCACTGTGAGACAAAACGCGGCCTCCTCCAACACTTTCTTCCATTCCAGTGAGCACAGCCACAGTTGCTTGCGACAGCAATTGTCACATCACATCACATCACCACATTTCTCTCAGTCTCTCCGTTTCTTCCTCAAATGCCTCTCTCACATCTCTCATCCATCTACCAGTAATTCCTTCCTCTTCTCATCTGCATCTTCAAAGATCTATTTTAATACCGCCCCCAAAAAGATTTGGAAGGTCGAAACGAATCGGATACTCGGCCATTTTTTAGTACCAGCCGATTACTGTACGTTCGTGCGCGAATGACAAGGCGCCAGAAGAGGCCAACTTGAAGTCAAATCCTTTTTCGGCGTCGCATCCTACAACCTACCTTTCATCTACATCTACATCTACAATACATTCACAAACGCCAACCGCAGATTAACTTCTCAGATTATTCATTCTTCCTCGAGAACTAGCATTAGCAGCACATTGAGGATCGAGCACAAAGACTCTCTCCCGCACTTTTTACCCCGCGCCTAATCCATTCAACCACCCATCAACCACCTCACCTCTCAACACCTTCAACTACTTGCACAAGACTCCATCTCTCCTCAAAATGTCACAAAAGTACGACGCCCCCGCCGGCGCACCTCCCGGCTACTACGGGGGCTCCGACGCAGGCAACTCAGGCATGCAATCCCCAGCACCAGCTCACATCCAGCCTCAATCCGAATCAAACTACTACTCCGCCTCTCCTCCCGTCGGGGACGGCTATCCACCACCAGCGCAATACCCTCAAATGAACGGCTACTATGCTCCCGGACCCCAGATGGGATATCAACAACAGCAACAGGTACCGTACGGATATCCGCCGCAGGGGTATGGTCCGCAAGGAGGATATTATGGGGCGCCGGGGATGTATGGACAGCCGCGGGGACAGTATATGGATGATAGGCGGGGAGGGAACATGGGGTTTGCGGAGGCGTTGTGTGCGAGTTTGGCGTGTTGTTGTTGTTTGGATGCTTGTTTGTTGTTTTAAAGCCGTGCGTGGAGAGATCATACGAGGGGAACTTTGAGGCTGGGTGGATGTTTAAGGGGGAGGTGCTTATACCTAGATGGATGGATGGAAGGGTAGGGCTGGACCTCTTTTTGACCCAACTCGGAATGGAGCGTTGGATTGGACTCGACGAGAGTCAACTTTAGCATGCGGATGGCGGTCAAGGGAATCAAGGAATTGGTCCTTTGTAGGATAGGATCCGAAATAGT
>Ga0302221_10002444_pt1 | contig 11556 bp, 11 predicted proteins | sample II_Palsa_E2_1_FD_193517 | JGI IMG/M metagenome (GOLD analysis project Ga0302221, IMG submission 193517) | Peat permafrost microbial communities from Stordalen Mire near Abisko, Sweden - II_Palsa_E2_1 | ecosystem: Environmental > Terrestrial > Soil > Palsa > Peat permafrost | place: Sweden...
CTTCGTCCCGCTCGCTCGGCTCGCACCACCGGCGGTGGACGATGAATTCATGTCCCTCGCGCGCGGCCCGGCAAAGATCCTGACCGGCGACATCTTTGCCCAGACCGACGTTCAGCTCGCCCCCGCCGAAGTCGTTGCGGGCGACCGCACTCGCCCGATCCTGAAAATTCAGGATGGCTGCAACAACCGCTGCGCCTACTGCGTCATTCCTTTTGTTCGCGGGCGCAGCCGCAGCCTGCCGCCCCACGCCGTGTTGGATGAAGTCAAAAAACTCGTCGCGCACGGCTCCCGCGAAATTGTCCTGAGCGGTATCAACCTCGGCGCCTACGGCCGCGATCTCGCTCCCCGCGCCCGGCTCGCTGATATCGTTCAGCGCATTCTTGCCGAAACATCGCTCGAAAGCCTGCGCCTGAGCTCGATCGAACCCCAGGACGTCACCGAAGAGCTCATCGCACTGGTCGCTTCGTCCGCCCGCCTCGCGCCCCATTTCCACGTGCCGCTGCAATCCGGCTCCGATCGCGTTCTTCGCGCCATGCATCGCTGGTACCGCGCCGCGCATTACGCTGAGCGCGTAAAGCTCATTCGCTGCACTCTTCCCGGCGCGGCGATTGGTGCGGACGTGATCGTAGGCTTCCCGGGCGAGACGGAGCAGGACTTTCAGTCCACGCTCGACCTCATCGACATACTGCCCTTCACTTACCTGCACGTATTTTCTTTTTCCGCGCGCCCCGGCACCAAGGCTGCCGCCCTTGGCGCGCCCGTGCCCCCCGCCGCCATTCGTGAGCGCGCCCGCGCCCTGCGTGCTCTCGCGCAGCAAAAATCCGCAGCGTTTCGCGCATCGCAGGCGGGACGCACGTTGCGCGCCCTCACTCTCGCGCGCAGCGGCGATAACTGGACCGGAGCTGTGACTGGAAATTATCTGAAGGTTCGCATCGCCGGACGCCACGCCGCCAACGAATGGCACGACGCGCGTGTCTCTGCAGCCGAATAAGTTGATTTCGAGTTCCCCGGACCCGTCAGCTCTCGAAAATAACTTCCGCGAGCGCCAGATTGCCGCTGTGCGTGATGGTCAGCGAGATATTCTTCACGCCCAGCCGTTCCGCAAATTCTCGCGCCACACCTTCGAGATGCAGCGTCGGTTTCCCGCTGGGCTCGCGTCTTACCTCGATGTCGCGCCAGCGGACGCCCCGCCGCCAGCCAGTTCCCAGCGCTTTCATCGCCGCTTCCTTTGCAGCGAATCTCCCGGCGTACCTCTCGAATTTATTCCGATGGCTCTCGCAATAAGCGACCTCGCCCGGGGTATAAAGCCGCTCGAGAATCGGCGCGCCATGCCGCGTGATGGCCGCTCCCACCCTGTCGATTTCCGCGATGTCCAATCCAAGCCCTACGATCACCGGTCGTCGGCCCCGTATCGAGCGCGGCGGCGAAACTTCCGCGCTCACAAAAAATGCGTCGCGGCGCGATTATACCTATAATCGACGATCCGGCGAGGATCGTCGTCCTGAGGAGCAACGCGACGAAGGATCTCTCCGTTAGGTTTCTACGGGCGGAACTGTAAAACAAGCAAATGCCGACACTAGCAGCAAAAAAGAAAACAACCCGGCGAACACGGCCTGCAAAGTCCGCGGAATGGAGCCGGCGCAAAGCCGCGGGTTTTAAGCTCCTCGAAGCCCCTGCGTTCTCGCGCCTGAATTGGCTGGTTCACGGATTCAGCACCAGGCCCGGCGGAACGAGCGAACTAAAGCTGAACGCCGCTGGTGTTCAGCCCGCCGAAAAGGTTCTGAATCTCGGCTTCACGGAATGGGACACCTCCGCGCGCGTTCTGGAAAACCGCGCAAAATTCTTCGCCGCCTTGGGCGCGAAGAAAATGCGCGTCGCCGCGCTCCAGCAGATTCATTCAGACATCGTGCACCTCGTGGATTCAACCGCCGCCGCGACGCCCCCCAAAGCCGACGCTCTCATCACTCAGGAACGCGGCGCCCTGCTCGTCATCCAAACCGCCGATTGCGTTCCCATCCTGCTTGCAGACACCAAACGCCACGCCGTTGCCGCCATCCACGCAGGCTGGCGCGGCACGCTGCAACGCATCGCCGCAAAAACCCTGGGCCGCATGCAGATGGAGTTTGGCACTCGGCCGCAAGATGTAATCGCCGCGCTCGGTCCCGGCATCGGCCAGTGTTGTTACGAAGTTGGCCCCGAAGTCGCGAAAGAGTTTGCCGCGAAATTCCCCAATGCGAGTGATTGGTTCACTGGCCCGTTCGACGCCCTCGCGCGCGGTGAAAACGATCCAGCATGGCTCCCCTGGCTCACCATGATGCCGCCCGGCCACCAGCCTCCGCCGCCGCGCGTTCAACTCGATTTGATTGCCGCCAATCGCGCGATTCTCGCCGCTGCAGGCGTCGCCTCCATGAAGATTTTCTCGTCCGGCCTCTGCACTGCCTGCCGCCCCGATCTCTTCTTCAGTTATCGCCGCGAACGCAACACTGGCCGCATGATGGCCGCCATCGGCCTGGTCTAAGAGTAATCTTGTGCCAAGGGTATCAACGTGGTGCCTAAAGCTGAGGTTGTGAGATTTGCAAAAGTGGTCCGTCTGTAGCGGCCCTGGCGCCGGCCGATTCCAGCAGCGCGAGTTGTCCGCAAGCTGCCATCACGTCCTGCCCCCGCGAGAAACGGACGAACGCCCGCACGCCTTTGTCAGTCAGGATTCGCCGAAACTCTTCTGTCCGCGCAGGGTCCGGTTTTTCGTACGGTAGCTCGCCCGGATTCCACGGGATCAAATTCACCTTCGCGCGCAAATTGCCCAGCAGCCGCGCCACTCGCCGGGCATCTTCCGCCGAATCGTTGAACCCGCCGAGCAAAACGTATTCAAACGTCAAATGTTCCCACGGCCGCAGCGGATATCGCTCGCACGCTTCGAGCAGCTTTTCAATGGGATACTTGCGGTTGATCGGCATGATTTCGTCCCGCTGCGCGTTCGAGGAAGCGTTCAGCGAAATCGCCAGCTTGGGCCGCACTTTCTCCTGCGCCAGCCGTTCGATCCCGGGAATGATTCCGCTCGTCGACAACGTGGTGTGCTTCGGCGTAATCGCCATGGCGTTCGGGTCCAGCAGAATGTGCAACGCGGCCAGCACCGCTTCATAATTCAGCAGCGGTTCGCCCTGCCCCATCAGCACCACATTCGTCTGCGGTTTCAGCGCGTCGCGGTTTTCCTCAAGCGCTACCAGCACCTGCCCGACGATTTCTCCCGCCGTCAGATTCCGAATCAGCCCCAGCGTGGCCGTCAGGCAAAAGTGGCAATCCACCGCGCAGCCCGCTTGTGTAGAAATACAAATCGTCTGCCGGCTTTCCTCCGGCATGAACACCGTCTCGATCGTCGCAGGTCTTGCAGCGCCATGGTTGTGATCGCCTCCCTCCGCCGGCCCGAGCGCCAGCACGTACCGCACCGTGCCGTCCGCCGAGCGATACCTCCGCAACGCTTTCGGCAAATCAAGGGACGCTTCCCGCCCAAGCTTTTCGCGCAGCGCAGCGGGAAGATTCGACATGGCCGCGAAATCGAACCGCCTTTCCGCGTACAGCGCGTGATAAATTTGCGCGCCGCGATAGGCCGGCTCGCCGAGCTTCTGCACAAAATCGCGCAGCTCTCCCGCCGATTTTCCGAGCAAATTAATTGGGCTATCGCCAGCCATACGCGCGCCTTTCCGTCATCATAACACGCCGCTGACAGCCAATTTTTGCACCCACGAACGCCTCGGGGGGATATAATTTGGTGAAGTCGAAATCGTGCTTTCCCTGCGCTCCGGAGGCGTTCCCATGGAAACCGTGTCCATCGACGAATGGATCAAGCAGCTCTCCGCCATCCCCGAAAAAGAATTCACCATTCCGCAGGTGTTCGATTTCACCGCGCGCAAATCCATCGACGCCAAGTCGCTCTCTCCCTATCTCTTCTACGCAAAAAGCCACTACACCCGCAACTTGATCTACAAGTGCAAGCTCTTCGAAATCCTGGCCATCTGCTGGGAAAGCGGCCAGGTCAGCCGTATCCACAATCATCGCGACCAGAATTGCTGGATGGTCACTCCCATCGGCCGCCTGCGCGTGCAGAATTTCCGCGTCGAAACTCGCGACGCCTCACACTCCACCTGCAAACTCATCCCCACCGACGCCTTCGATATGGATCCCGCGCATCCCGCTGTCGTGCGCCCCGAAGAACCCGTGCACCAGGTCCTCAACCTCCCCGAATTCGGCCAGCGCTCCACCAGCGTTCATATTTATTCGCATCCCTACGATTCCTGCGAAATCTACTCTGTCGATAAGGGCGTCTATTCCGACGTCCCGCTGCACTACTCGAGCGAATACGGCAAGCTCTCCCCCGATGAAAAATTGATGTAGCAAGTCGCGCGCGCCCTGTTGTCGAAGCCGCCAAAACAGCCTGGAAAATATCGCCATGCTTCCATGACATTCCCGCCCGCTTCATGCCAAAATAGGCAACTACATGCCGGGCCCCAACTCAAAAGTACAAAAAGAAGTTTTCCCCAATGGACTCGTGCTTATTACCGAGGCCATGGAGCATTTCCATTCCGTCTCCGTGGGCATCTGGCTTCGTTCCGGCTCGCGCCGCGAGCCTGCTGACCTCAACGGCATCTCCCATTTCATCGAGCACATGGTGTTCAAGGGCACCACGCGCCGCTCCGCCGAAGACATCGCGCGCGAAGTCGATAGCCTCGGCGGTATGCTGGACGCCTTCACCTCCAAAGAATTGGTGTGCTTCAACACGCGCGTTCTCAACGAGCATCTTCCCAAAGCATTCGACATCGTTTCGGATATGGTCCTCGAGCCGAAATTTGCCGAGGATGAAATCGACCGCGAAAAATCCGTCATCCTCGAAGAAATCCGCATGACCCAGGACAATCCCGAGGATCTGGTTCACGAACTCTTCACTCAGAATTTCTGGTATCCCCACGCCCTGGGCAAGCCCATCCTGGGCACTCCCGAAACGGTTTCGGCGCTCAATCGCGAAACGCTGCGCTCCTGGTTCCACGAGCGCTACGCCCCGAACAACATGGTCATCACCGCCGCCGGCCATCTTACCCACGCGCAGCTGGTGGACTTGGTCGGCGAGCGCTTCGCATCCCGCGCCACCGGACAAAAAGTCGCGCCCGATTCCAAACCGCTGCCCGCGCCTCACGTCACCCTGCGCTCGAAACACGATCTCGAACAAGTGCATCTCTGCCTCGGCGTGCCGGCTCTGCCCATGACCGATCGCCGTCGCTTCGCCGTTTCCGCGCTCAACAACGCTTTGGGCGGCGGCATGTCCTCGCGCCTGTTCCAGAATATTCGCGAGCGCCAGGGGCTGGCCTACTCGATTTTCAGCGAGTTGAATTCCTACCGCGACGTCGGCGTGCTCTCCGTCTATGCCGGCACTGCGCTCGAAACTGTCTCGCAGCTCGTCCGCTCCGTGCTCGACGAGTTCCGCCGGCTCAAGGAAGAGCCCATGCCCGAAGAGGAATTACGTCGCGTGAAGGATCACTTGAAGGGCGCCACGCTCCTCGCTCTCGAAGGCACGGGACAGCGCATGAATAGCCTGGCGCGCTATCACATCTATTTTGACCGCCACTACACCGCCGAAGAACTCATCGCCATGCTCGAGCAAGTCACTTCCGCGGATATCCAGCAGCTCGCCCAGGAATTCTTCCGGCCAGACGCCATCGCCGCCTCCGTTGTCGGCAACCTCGACGGCTTCAACCTGACCCGCGACCAGCTCGCCTTCTGAGCAAGAGGCAGCGAAGTACGGCGGCAGGGTAGGGGGAAAACAATCGCCCCGCTGAACGTGCCGGTGCAATAGCATGCGCATTCGGCAACTCCCGTCGTTAGCAAAACCACGGTCGTCCGCGGGCGTCAGGCTTCCAACGACTGGTTTCGCTCTTTCCCTGCTTCCCTGTGTCCGTGCTTCCTTGCTTCCTTGCCTCCCGAAGCACCCCTCAATAACCCTGGGTTCACAGAACGCATCGAACCCGGTATGATAGATGCTGCACCTAGAGGAGCTTGATGGGCGTTCCGGTATCACAGATGTACACGGTGGCTTCCTACGTCATCAGCCAGCGGCTGAAGGGACGCAAGCAGTATCCGCTCGTCCTGATGCTCGAGCCGCTGCTCCGCTGCAACCTCGCTTGCGCCGGCTGCGGCAAGATTCAATATCCCGCGCACGTGCTGAAGAAGAACCTGTCGCCCGAAGAGTGTTTCCGCGCCGTGGATGAATGCGGCGCGCCGATCGTCAGTATCCCCGGCGGCGAGCCCTTGATGCACCCGCAAATCGCCGAAATCGTGAAAGGCCTGGTAGCGCGCAAAAAGTACATCTACCTCTGCACCAACGCGCTTCTGCTGGCCGAAAAGCTCGACGAATTCACTCCCAGCAAATATCTTTCGTTTTCCGTGCACATGGATGGCGAGCGCGAACACCACGACTTTTCCGTCTGCCGCGAAGGCACCTACGACAAAGCTGTCGAAGGCATCCGGCTCGCTCTCGAGCGCGGCTTCCGCGTTACCACCAATACCACGCTTTTCGATGGCGCCGATGCCCGCAGCGTGCGCCAATTCTTTGATGACATGATGGAGCTGGGCGTCGAGGGCATGATGCTTTCCCCCGGCTACACCTATGACAAAGCGCCGGACCAGCAGCATTTCCTCAGCCGCAAGAAGACGCGCGACCTTTTCCGCCAGATCTTGAGCAATCGCCCGGAAAGCTGGCGCTTCAATATGAGCCCGCTGTTCCTCGAGTTCCTGATGGGCAAGCGCCAATACAAATGCACGCCCTGGGGTATGCCCACCTACAACATCTTCGGCTGGCAGAAGCCTTGTTACCTGCTGCAGGACGGCTACGCCGATACCTTCGACGAGCTGATTCGCGAAACCGAGTGGGACCGCTACGGCACCGAGAGCGGCAATCCCAAGTGCGCCAACTGCATGGTCCACAGCGGCTATGAGGCAAGCGCGGTCAACGACACGTTCGGCTCGCTCGGCGGTTTCTTCGCCACCGTGCGCGCCACGCTATTCAACAAATACAAAGATCCCGACGCCATGGGCGGCGCATCGAGCAATTCGGAGAAACCGGCCGGCGAACTCGTGCAAATCATGATGCCCAAGGCCTAGCGCGTTCGGCCCTGCGTCACTTGCCTCCCACTCACAACGTCTGTTGGCATTCTAGGGGGTCGGAACTTTAGCTCCGACATCAGCGAACCAAGGAACGAGGGGGCTTTAGCCCCTGAAGACGGGCCGAGGGTTCATGCAAACGCACCGCCGAATTGGAAGCTAAAGAATGACTGACACTCCATCCGCGCAAGACTCCGCCGAAGAAACGCTCGGCGTGGTCCATGAAAATCTGGAAGGCTGGATTCCCTCCACCGCCTCCGAAGCAGAAGTCCGCGTCGCGCTCGAAAAAGCTTTTGACTACCGCGGCGACGTGACCCTCACGCTTAAGGACGGCCGCGCCATCGAAGGCTACATCTACGACCGCAAGATGAGCGCAAAACTCTGCGACTGCCTGGTTCGGGTGATGCCCAAAGACCAGCCCGGCAGGCTCTCCGTGCCCTACAACGAAATCGCCGCAATCGCTTTCACCGGGCGAGATACCGCCGCCGGAAAAAGCTTCGCCGCCTGGGTAAAGAAGTACAACGAGAAAAAAGCCGCCGGCGAAAAAAACATCGGCATCGACGCCGACCCCATCGATTAGCTCGCCCGTCCCTGCAACTCGGTAATCCAGCGCGGCAAACTGTTTTTTTCCTTGCCTCTTTGCTTCCGTGCCTCCCTGAGTCCCTCTCCTTCTCCGTACCTCTGTGTCTCCGTGGCTTCCTTTTTCCTTTGACGCCGCCGCGACACTTTGCCATCATCTCCACGGTGTCGTTCCGCATATCGATTCTGGCCTCGGGCAGCACGGGCAACTCCACGTTGCTTGAAACCGGGCGCACGACTCTCCTGATTGACGCCGGCCTCGGCCGCAAGGAAATGCTTCGGCGCTTCGAAGCGCTCGGCCGGGAACGTCCCGAACATGTGGACGCCGTTCTGATCACCCACGAGCACAGCGATCATTGCAGCGGCATGGCCCAGATGTCGCGTGAGTGGAAATGTCCCGCGTACCTCACCGAACCCACCCACCGCGAAATCCTGAAAATGTGTGAGGACGGCCCGGTAAGGAAAATCGAGCGTATTGTTTACGTCCATCCCGGCGTGCGATTCGAAATCGGCGACATTGAAGTCACCGCCTTCGCCATTCCCCACGACGCTGCCGACCCCGTCGGTTACGCTTTCCGCTGCAACGGAACCAAAGTCGTCATCGTCACCGACCTCGGTTACATGCCCGAACTCGTAAAGCACTATCTGCGCGACGCCGATTTCCTGGTTCTCGAATCCAATCACGATCTCGAAATGCTGAAGGTGGGCCCCTATCCCTGGTACATCAAGCAGCGCGTGATGAGCCGCACCGGACATCTTTCCAACACGGTGGTGAGCGAGTTTCTTGCCGATGCGGAACTATTTGACGCGCGCCCGCGCCATCTCGTCCTCGCCCATCTTTCCGAGCAGAATAACACCCCTGACTTAGCGCGAATTTCCGCCGAAGAAGCTCTCGGCCGCCGCCCCGGCGAATACGCCTTCCGCGGCACACTGCACGTCGCCTCGCAGCGCACCCCCCTCGGCCCCTTCGAACTTTAGGGTTTAAATGTAGCGCCGCGGTCTTTAGCGCGGCAGATTTGGGGCTATTTCATTCATTCCGCGGGTCCTGACGCAACCTCCCGTCATTCCGATTCGGCGCGAGTCCGCATGTCCACACAGCCGCAATTTCGGGTATTATGAAACAGGGAAATTCCCCGCCGTCAGCAGCTACTCAGGAGACGAACCTTGATCGCACGTTACACTCGCGCGGAAATGGGCCGCGTCTGGAGCGAAGAGAACAAATTTCAGAAGTGGCTGGAGGTCGAGCTGGCCGCCACCGACACGCTTGCGGAAGCAGGTATCGTTCCGCGCGCTGCAGCCGCCACGCTGCGCGAACGCGCCCGCGTGGATGTGGCTCGCATCAACGAACTCGAAGCCAAGGTTCGGCATGACGTGATTGCCTTCACCATCGCAGTGCAGGAATCGGTAGCTGACCCCGAAGCGGCGCGCTGGCTGCATTACGGTCTGACCTCGAACGACGTAGTGGACACGGCGCAAGCTCTCCAAATACGCGAGGCCTCGGCAATCCTGTTAAAAGTTCTTGAACAACTTGGAGCAGTTTTGGAGCGCCGCGCCTGGGAGTTTAAAGACACTCCCGAGATCGGGCGCACGCACGGCATTCACGCCGAGCCCATCACATTCGGCCTGAAAATCGCGAACTGGTACGCCGAAAACCGGCGCGACCTCGCGCGCTTTCAAGCCGCCGCGGAGCAAATGGCCGTAGGCAAAATTTCCGGCGCCGTCGGAACCTGCACGCACTTGGGCCCGGATATCGAACAACGAATTTGCCGGCGGCTCGGCTTGGCCACGGCACCGATTACTTCGCAGGTCATTGAACGCGACCGTCACGCGCAATATCTCGCCACCCTCGCGATTTTGGCGGCCTCGCTCGAGCGCATTGCCCTCGAAGTCCGCCACCTGCAGCGCACCGAGGTGCGCGAAGTGGAAGAGCCCTTCGGCGGCGAACAGCGCGGCAGCTCGGCCATGCCGCACAAACGCAATCCGGTCTCGAGCGAGCAGATTTGCGGCCTGGCCCGCGTGGTGCGCGCGAATTCCACAGCCGCCTTCGAAAATATCGCGCTGTGGCACGAGCGCGATATTTCGCACAGCTCGGTCGAGCGCGTGATCCTGCCGGATTCGACCATCCTGCTGGACTACATGCTGCACCGAAATCGTGGCCAACATGAAAGTGTTTCCGCAGCGCATGCAGCGGAACCTGGACGCCACCATGGGCCTGGTCTTTTCCGGCCAGCTCTTGCAGGATTTGGTCGAGCACGGCGCGCCGCGCGAAGACGCTTACAAATGGGTGCAGGGCCACGCCATGGCCGCCTGGGAATCGGAGACGAGTTTCAAGGAACGCGTGGCGGCAGACCCCAATATCCGCAAATTCCTGGACGAAAAAGCTCTGGCGCACACCTTCGACCTGCACCGCCAACTGCGCGCCGTTGACGCTATCTTCCGGCGCGTCTTCGGAGCAAAATCCTCCGCCGCGGTTTAAGGCACTCACTCAATTCGGGAATTTTACTGCGGGGGCTTGGGCGTTTCCGGCACGGGCGTGGACCCGCCGAGCTTCGCTTCGGACGAAAACTTCTTGTAATCGCTGAAGCGATCGATCTGATTAGCCTTCACTTTCAGAAACACCAGGCGCGCCGAAGCGTGCGCTTCGGCATACGACGGCAGCCACACTTCGTTATTCACCAAGGTCTGCTCGAAGACGAAGTTCGAGCCCTTCGAGAGCGAGGCCAAAATGCCGCCGCCTATTTTGAAGTTATCGCTGAAGCGCGCTTCCAGGCGCACAACGTCGCGCGCCTGCTCATCCACCCAGATCACGCCCACCAGCTTTTGCACCAGGTTCTCGATCATATTTTTCGGTTTGTAAGCGGGATTGGCGCCGAAATCGAAGACAATCACTTCCTGGCCGCGGAAAAGCTCGCGCCGCGGATTGCTGAACTTCTCCGACCGCAGAAAGTCGGAAATCTGCGCCTGTTCTTCCTTTTCTTCCTTGGCTTGTTTCTTCGGGTCGTTCGCGAGCTCGGCCTGTTTTTTCTTCTTCTCGTCGAAATCCTTGCTGAAGCGGGCGTCTTCCTTTTTCTTTTCGTCGCCTTCGAGCGGCTTGCCGTCCTTGGCCAGCAGATGCCGCACGTCGTCGTCGCCAATATAAAAAACGTCGTACTCCTTCACCGTGCGCGAAGTGATCTGCCCGTTTGAATCCGTTTTTTCCTCTTCTTCGCTCAGGCGGCAGGTGTACTGCTTCAGGATTTCCTCCACCGCCTTCTGGTTCCGCTCGATGTCAAAGAGCAGCTTCGCGATATCCGGCAGCGGGCGCCCTTCGGAAGGCGGAAAATCGAATACGGAATCCTGCACCGGAGCGTTTATCTCCACGCGCGTGACCGCGATTTGATAAACGTGTCCGGCGCGGCGCAGCTCGAAGCGCTGCGGCTCGGGAATTCCGCTGATGGGCTGGTAATCGGAATAATCGAATTGCTCCGTCTCCGCCTCGGGCGGATCGCCCGGTGAACTCGCGCTCCGCGCGTTTTTCGTAGAGGGCTTGTGCGATGGCGGTGGAATGATTTCGCGGACGATGAGATGTGTCTGGGTGTCGAAGAAAATTTCGCGTGTGATGTCCGGCGCGAGAGTCAACTCCAGGTGATAAGCTTGCCGGCCGCCCACATCCTCGACGCCCATAAATTTCGCGCCGATTTTATCTTTCTTCGCATTTGCCAGCCGGCCGTTTAAGTACCGCGCGCTTGCTTCGCATTCAGCCGCTTGCGCGCCGGTGAGCGTGTGCGGCGCGCTCGCGGAATCCTGGCCCCACGCGGATTTCCCGTTGTACGCCGTAATCTCGTGCGCGGG
>Ga0302221_10002446_pt1 | contig 11553 bp, 11 predicted proteins | sample II_Palsa_E2_1_FD_193517 | JGI IMG/M metagenome (GOLD analysis project Ga0302221, IMG submission 193517) | Peat permafrost microbial communities from Stordalen Mire near Abisko, Sweden - II_Palsa_E2_1 | ecosystem: Environmental > Terrestrial > Soil > Palsa > Peat permafrost | place: Sweden...
ACGGGTCGCCCGGCTGACCTGGCCGCCGGGGACAGGTGCTGACGTCGGCCCCCAGGTCAGCGAGCCGCGCCACGGTGCCGGGCGCGGCGCCCGAGGGCACGAACACCCGCAGCGGCCAGTCCGCGGCCCGGGCCAGCACGGCGGCGGCAAGCGCGGCGTTGCCGCAGCTGGCGATGGCCAGCTCCGGGCGGCGGGCCGGGTCGGTGCTGCCGATCCGCTCGGCCACCAGCAGGTGCAGCAGCACGCCCATCAGGTGACGGCCCTTATGCGAGCCCGCCACGTTGCCGGTCTCGTCCTTCACCCAGACCCCGCCGGGCGCGCGGAATCCGAGCACGTCGCTGAGCCGTTCATCGCGCCGCAGCGGGGTACGCCGGAAGCCGTGCCCGTCGACCGAGGCGATCCGCTCGTCGAGCCGGCCGGCCAGGGCGCAGAAGTCCTCGTCGGCCAGGCCGCCGTTGATGGCCCGGTGGTAGCTGTGCAGCAGGCCGCGGTAGGCGGCGAATGGCTCGGCCCGGCCGCCGGCGGCCGGGAAGCGTACCTGGCCGGGATCCAGGACCCGGACGATCACGTGGTCGACGTCGTCGTCCCCGGCGTTGCGGCAGGCGAACGGATAGGGCTCGGACCGCTCAGGTGCGGTCCCGCAGCCCGCGCAGACCAGGGTGGACGCGCCCTGGCTCACGGGGTGACCCCGGTCCGCCCGTTGAACTGGCGGATCATCTCGTCCCACGCGTCCGTCTTGCTGCGCAGGCCGGTCCAGAACGACGGCTCCCAGCGTGCGGCGAACGACTCGACCGGCACGCCCTGCTGCTCGACCCAGGTGAAGTAGCCGAGGTCGAAGATCCGCCGGCGGTCTGTGCGCGTGGTCTCCAGCAGCTCATCGGTGCCCGCGCCGAGCATCCACCGGCCGAACGCCTCGGCTGCGGCGATCTCGTCGAAGCCGCGGGGGAAGTCACGGGCCGCGATCCGGGCCCGCTCGCTGCCGTACATGCTGGCCCCGTCGGTGGCGACCGTGGCGATCACGTCGTCCGGCCCGAGGTCGAGGTACTTCGCGAGCTTCACGCTCGCCAGGATGTTGCAGATGGACGACAGCCCGAACAGTGGAAGCGCGGCGATGACGGCCTCGCTCACGCCGCGCCGGCCGCGCAGGTAGGACAGGCCGGCCGGCTCAGCGAACAGCAGCGCCAGGTGATCGGTCGCCTGGTCGGACACCGCGGCCACGAAGTCGGTGCTGGCCACGTTGTGGATCAGCGGGATGTGCTTGTCCCCGATGCCCTGGATGTTGTGCTCGCCGAAGCCGTTGCGCAGCATGGTGGGGCACTGCGACGCCTCGACGGCGGTGATGGCGGCGCCGTGGGTTTCCTTGAGGTAGTCACCGGCGCCGAGGGTGCCCGCTGACCCGGAGGCCGAGACGAACGCCCTCAGCCGCAGGCGGGGGTCGGCGCGGTGCATGTCCCCGAACATGGCGGCCAGCGCCCCCCCGGTGACCAGGTAGTGCACCAGGTGATTGCCGAACTCGGCGAACTGGTTGAAAATCACGTTGTCCGGGTCCGCCGCCAGCTCGGCGCACCGGTCGTAAATCTCCTTGACGCTGCTTTCCGTGCCGGGCGTGCGGATGATGTCGGACGGATCGCTGACCCAGCCGTCCAGCCAGTCAAAGCGTTCCCGGCTCATCCCCTCGGGCAGCACCGCCACCCCGCGGCAGCCCAGCAGCCGGGAGATCGCTACCCCGCCCCGGCAGTAGTTGCCGGTGGACGGCCAGATGGCCCGGTGCCGGGTCGGGTCGAACTGCCCGGTGATGATCCGCGGCGCCAGGCAGCCGTAGGCGGCCAGCACCTTGTGCGAGCCGATCATCGGGAAACGCGCGCCGATCGCCACCATGATCGTGGCCTCGACGCCGGTGAGCTCCCCGGGCAGCGCGACGTAGCCGGGGACGGTGGCCAGGCGCGCGCGGTCGGCGCCGTTGTACCAGTGCACCCGGAACAGGTTCAGCGGATGCGCTGCGTCCGGCCGCACCCCGGCCAGCGCCGTGCGTACCGCCGCCGGGATGCCATCTACCGGGCCAGCCAGCTGCGCGAACGTCGGCAGCAGCACCTTCGCGTCCCGGAACCGGGCCACCGACCGATCGTAGACATCGCTATCCACGACATGGTCTTCGAGTCCTAGCGTCGTCATCTTCCCATCACGCTTCCCGTCAGTCTTGTCCCGCTCGAAAATAGGATCCGGCTGGTGACCTGCGAGTCTTCGGGGTGTCAGGCAGCGCGTGAGTATTCGTTGATCAGGCCGCCCAGGACGGGTTTTCGGAGGATCCGTTCGCGGTCGAGGTCGGCAACGCTGAGGTGATCACCGTCGTGCTCGCCACCGGGGACGCGCTGGGCGATGCCCTGGTGCGGCCGGGCCGTGTTGTAGTGCGCTTGGTACTCGGCCAGCACGGCGCGCAGATGCGCCTCACCGAGAATTAGCACGCGGTCGAGGAGCTCTCGGCGCAGGGTGCCGACGAACCGCTCGCAGATCGCGTTCATGCGCGGCGCCTGGACAGCGGTGCGCACGATCCTGGTACCGGCGGCCTGGAAGATGGCGTCGAAGGATGGCGTGAAGTTCGATCCGCGGTCGCGGACTAGGAACTTAATGTCCTCGAACCGCTCGCCGAGGCCGAGGGCGAGGTTGCGGGCCTGCTGCACGGTCCACTCGCCCGTCGGGCTAGCGGTGACCCCGCCGATGTGCATCCGGCGGGTGCCATGTTCGATGAACACCAGGACATGCAACCTCTTGAGGAGCACGGTGTCCACGTGCAGGAAATCGACTGCCACGATCCCGGCGGCCTGGGCGTGCAGGAACTGCCGCCAGCCCGGGCCCGAGCGCCGGGGTGCCGGATCGATGCCTGCAGAATGCAGAATCTGCCACACGGTGGACGGCGCGATTGTCACGCCGAGCTTCGTGAGCTCGCCGTGGATCCGGCGGTGTCCCCACAGCGGATTCTCCCTCGCCAGCCGGACGACAAGGCGGGCGATGCCCGGGACTTTCGGCGGGCGTCCCGGCCTGCGCCGCTTGATCGTGTCGTATTTCTTCGCCGCCAGCCTGCGGTGCCAGGCCAGCAGAGTCGCTGGCGCCACGGGGAAGACCTCGGCCCAGCGCCTGCGCGGCACAAGCCGCGCCAGCGCGGCGAACCAGGCCCGGTCGGCCGCCTCGTACCGCACCCGGCCGGTGTGCCGCCGCAGTACCGCATTCTCATGCCGGAGCACCACCAGCAGCTCAGCATCCTTCGCCAGGCCACCGCGGAACACCAGGACGGCCAGGCCGAGTACCCGGCACGTGAGCAGGTAGACGATCTTGAGCAGCACCCGGCAAGCTAACCAGCATCACGTCTAGCCTGCTGGCGGAAGCGCAGGTCAGCCACTCAATCGAGTATTCGAGCGGTACAGGGAGGTACGACCCGCGCAGCAGCCCGCACTCGAACAACTCCGCCAGCCGCGCGCAGTCCTTCGCATCGGTCTTGTGCCCTCTCAGCGCCTTGGCGTGCGCCGGGTTGATCACCGCAACCTCGGTGAAGTCCCGCTCGGCTAGGGCGTAATACACCGGCTCGGTGTAGACCCCGCTGGCCTCCATCACCACGTGGGTGACGCCCCGCCGGCGCAGGTCGGCGGCCGTCTGCTGAAGCACCCCGTAAAACGTCCGGTACTCCAGGATCTCGGTCTTGCGGGTCCACGGCTTCTCGCCCGGGGACCGGACCGCGACCTTGATCATGTCTTTGTGCACGTCGATCCCGGCGACGCGCTCGTACATCACTTTCATGCGCCTGGCCACCTCCCGCAGCGGCAATCCCCCCACCAGATGGGAACGAGGCGCACCGCCCGCCAGAGCCCCGGATCAGTACAGGAGACTGACACACGCGCACGCAGCAGCAACGGGGGTTACCCGGCAAGGGCTCTCGCACCAATCTAATACGCGGCCTCGAACGGTCCATAGGCAACCGGTGACGACGAACGGCGCGCCAGCACAACTGTGCACTTCCACCCCGCCCGGCACCACCCCGTCACGCAGAAACCCCGGCCGCCTACGATCTGCACGCTCCAGCCGCGAAAGGGGGCCTAGTTTTCGCATCCCACGGCAGAGCCACGCCAGTGGCGCATGATTTCTAATACCACTCTTTAGCCTCCGCGACTGTTACCTACGAGCAAAGGTACTGGAATACGCGAGTAAAGGTACTGGAATAGCGGAGGCGACGCCATGTACCAAAAATGGGATCATGTGGAGAATCCGGCTAATCCTGTCCGACGATCAGCGCAGCCGCGCGCTGTTTTACGAGGCCTTGCTAACAAACCCTTGAGCGCCGTGCGCCTGAAACCTCGCGGTACCGGCCAAGCCGAGATAACCGGTGAAGTTATGGTCGATCTTACGCCGCGCGAGGGCCTAGGCGCGCTGCACATGATCAGCCCGCAGGTCTTCGTGACCCGCGCAGATCGACCGGCACCGCCAGCAGCAAGTTCGGAATCCGTTACCCGGCGCTAAGAAGAACGGGCAAAACAAGAACAGCCCAGTCAGAGCGCCCACACTTCCAGGGGAAACCCGTCTCGACTGTTCTAAGATGATGCGTGGAGGTACGCCATGCCGCTGCCGACGACCCGCACTCCCCCACCCGGGCAGGGAGATCAACCGGCCCGCGGACACCCGGTTGACGAGGTGCTTGCGCCGCAGCGGCTGGCGGTGCTTGGCCTGCAGCACCTGTTCATCATGTACGCCGGGGCGGTGGCCGTGCCGCTGATCGTCGGCGGTGCGCTGAAGCTGCCTGCTACCACGATCGGCCTGCTGGTCAGCGCCGATCTGCTGGTCTCGGGTATCGCCACGATCATTCAGAGCGTCGGCATTGGGAAATCTTCGGGATACGGCTGCCGGTCGTCGCGGGCGCGACCTTCACGGTGCTCAGCCCGATGATCATCATCGCGGAGAAATACGGCCTACAGGCGGTCTACGGCGCGATGCTGGCCGCGGGCGTGTTCGGTTTGATCATAGCCAAGCCGTTCTCTATGCTGATCCGATTCTTCCCCCGTTGGTGGCGGGGACTGTGATCTGCGTCATCGGGTTGTCGCTGATCGGTGCGGATGTCGGCCTGATCGCCGGCTCTGACCCGACGGCGGCCGGCTACGGGAAGGTCTCGCACATCGGGCTTGCCGCGCTGGTCATGCTGCTGATCGTGGTGATCACCAGGGTCTTCAGCGGGTTCATCAGCCAGATTGCGGTCCTGCTGTCCATCGTCATCGGCACGCTGGTCGCCTGGCCGATGGGCCTGCTGGATTTCTCCTCGGTAAAGGGCGAGGCCTGGCTTGGTTTCAGCGGGTTCTTCCGCTTCGGCCACCCGAAGTTCGAGGCTGCTGCGATCATCTCGATGTGCATCGTGATCATGGTGACTTACACCGAGTCAACCGCCGACATGCTGGCCGTCGCGAAGATGGTCGACAAAGACGTGAGCCCGAGTGATCTTGCTCGCGGCCTTGCCACCGATGGGCTATCGGCAGTGCTGGCCGGATTCATGAACTCCTTCCCTGACACCGCGTTCGCCCAGAACGTCGGCCTGATCGGGCTGACCAGAGTGCGGAGCCGGTGGGTAGTCACAACCTGCGGCGTTTTCTTGGTCATCCTCGGCCTCGTGCCCAAGTTCGGCCAGGTGGTCGCCCACGTGCCAGGACCAGTGATCGGCGGCGCGGCGACGGTGATGTTCGCGATGGTCACCGCGGTCGGTATCCGCACGCTGAACAAGGCGTCATTCGACAACAACCACAACCTGCTGATCGTCGCCGTGTCGCTGTCGGCTGGGCTTATCCCTGCGGGTGCGCCCACCTTCTACAATAAGTTTCCCTCGGACTTCCAGGTCATCTTCGGATCAAGCATCACGTCGACGGTGATCGTGGTCTTCGTTCTCAACATTGTGTTCAACCACTGGACATGGCGCCAGCCGCGGACCGAAAGCACGGTCAGGAGGCGCTCAGGCGCGATGCCGTCGTCATCGATCAGCCCGACGGCGGAGTGCATCCGTACGCCGGGGACGGCCAGCTCAGCGCGGAAGGCCAGCCCACCGGGGAAGGCCAGCCCGCAGGTTAGCGGCGTGGGATAGCACATTATGGAATTCCTGCAGCCAGCAACCTGGGCCGAGGCGCTTCAGCTGAAGGCGGTCCATCCGCAGGCCGTGCCCATCCAGGGCGGCACGGACGTGATGGTGGAGCTGAACTTCGACCGGCACCGGCCAGAATTCCTGCTCGACCTCAGCCGGGTAGGCGAGCTGGCGCAGTGGGCGCCGGAGAACGGACACATCCGGCTGGGCGCCGGCGTGACCTACGCCCGCATCCTCACCGAGCTTAGCGACCGGCTGCCCGGCCTGGCGATGGCCTCGCGCACGGTCGGGTCGCCTCAGATCAGGAACAGGGGGACGGTCGGCGGAAATCTTGGCGCCGCGTCGCCTGCCGGTGACGCGCACCCCGCGCTGCTGGCCGCGTTCGCGCAGGTCGAGGTCGAATCGGTGAGCGGTTTGCGCCAGATCCCGGTCGCGGAGTTCTACACGGGCGTAAAGCGCAACGCGCTGAGCCCCGATGAGCTCATCAAGGCTGTGCTGATCACCCCGCCGACCGGCCCGCAGCAGTTCTGCAAGATCGGCACCCGTAACGCGATGGTCATCTCGGTGGCTGCGTTCGGCCTCGCCTTGCATCCCGATCGCAAGGCCGTCGGCACCGGCATCGGGTCGGCCGCGCCGACGCCGCGGCGCGCGCTCGAGGCGGAGCGTTTCCTCGCGCAGTCGCTGACCGACGACGGCCTCTGGGAGTTCCGCGGCGCCCTGCCGGATGCCACCAGCCGGCGCTTCGCCGACCTCGTCGCGGACGCTGCCTCCCCGATCGACGACGTTCGTGGCACCGCGCGCTACCGCGTCCATTCCCTGTCCGTGATGGCCAGGCGCGCGCTGATCTGGGCGTGGAACGACTTCAGGAGGGTGTGACAGTCATGCGCGTCACGTGCACCGTCAACGGCGAGCAGCATCAGGCCGACGACGTCTGGGAAGGCGAGAGCCTGCTCTACGTCCTGCGCGAGCGGATGGGCTTCCCCGGGTCGAAGAACGCCTGCGAGCAGGGGGAGTGCGGCTCGTGCACCATCTACCTGGACGGGGTGCTCGCCTGCGCCTGCCTGGTGGCGGCCGGACAGGCCCAAGGGCGCGGCGTGCGCACCGTCGAGGGCCTCGGGTCCGGCGATGAATTGGCCACCATTCAGCAGACCTTCCTTGAGGCCGGCGCGGTGCAGTGCGGCTTCTGCACGCCGGGGCTGCTGGTCGCCGCCCACGACCTCCTCGAACGGCATGCCGGGCCGACCGACGCGGAGATCCGCGAAGCGCTCGCGGGCAACCTGTGCCGATGCACGGGATACGAGAAGATCATGGAAGCAGTGCGCCTCGGCGCAACCCGACGAGCCACCGCGAGCTGACGATGACACACACCACAGTTCTGGACGGCTGCGCGGTCGTGACCATGGACGCGCAGCGCAGCGAGCACCACAGCGGCCACGTCGTCATCGAGGGCACGCGGATCGCCGCCGTGGCCGCCGGCCCGGCGCCCCGCGACCTGCCGGACGCACGGCACATCGACGTCGGCGGCTGCATGGCCACGCCCGACCTGGTGAACACCCACCACCACCTCTACCAGTGGGCGACTCGCGGCCTGGCGGTGGATTCTGCCCTCTTCGGCTGGCTCACCGAGCTGTACCCGGTGTGGGGCTGCATCGACGCGGAGATCGTGCACAGCGCGGCGACCGCCGCGCTGTCGTGGCTGGCGGTCTCCGGCTGCACCACCACCACCACCACCGATCACAACTATGTCTCCCCCGCGACGGGGGGGACGTCCTTGCGGGGGAGATCGACGCCGCGCGCGAGGTCGGGCTGCGCTTCCACCCGACCAGGGGTTCGATGGACCTGGGCCAAAGTGACGGGGGCCTGCCGCCGGACAACGTCGTGGAAGACATCGACGAGATCCTGGCCTCCACCGAGGCCGCCATCGACGCCCATCACGACCCGGCGCCGGATGTGATGGTGCGAATAGGCGTCGCGCCCTGCTCCCCGTTCTCCGTGACCGAGGACCTGCTCACCCGGGCGGCCGCGCTGGCCCGGCGCAAGGGCGTGCGGCTGCACACTCACCTCGCCGAGACGAAGGACGAGGACGACTTCTGCCGTGAGCGCTTCGGCTGCTCGCCGGTGGACTACATGGACGGCCTGGGCTGGCTCGGGCCCGACGTGTGGCTCGCCCACGCCGTCCACCTCGATGGCGCAGCGGTGGCGAAGGTCGCAAGCACCGGCACCGGCGTCGCGCATTGCCCGTCGTCGAACGCGCGCCTTGGCGCGGGGATCGCCCGGGCGCACGACCTGCGCGAGGCCGGCGTCCCCGTCAGCCTCGGAGTGGACGGCGCGGCCTCCAACGAGGCGAGCTCGCTGCTTGAGGAGGTCCGTCACGCGCTGCTGTTCGCCCGTGCCCGTGGCGGCCCCACCGAGCTGGCGGTCCGGGACGCTTGAGATGGGAACGATGTGCGGCGCCCGCGTACTCGGCCGCGACGGCGAGCTCGGCTCGCTGGAGGCCGGCAAACTCGCCGACATCGCGTTGTGGCGGCTTGACACGCTGCCGCATGTGGACATCTTCGATCCCCTGGCGGCGCTCGTGCTCGGCGCGCCGCCGCCGCTCGAGTTGCTGCTCATCCAGGGCCTTCCGGTCGTCGAGCGCGGGCGGCTCGTGACGGTCGACGAGAGCCAGGTGACGGCAGCCGCCGCCGCCGCCAATCACAAGCTGCTGAAACGAGCTGGAGTGAAACGATGACTGCACCGACCGGGCCTGCCGGGGCACCGCGGGGTCTGTCCACCCAGGTGACCGCGGGGGTGGGCTCGAGCCCGCGCCGGCCGGACGGCACGCCGAAGGTCAAGGGCGAGTTCGCCTACTCCAGTGACATGTGGATGGAGGACATGATCTGGGGCGTCACCTTGCGCAGCCCGCACCCTTACGCCAGGGTCCGATCCATCGACATCGGCGCGGCGCTCGCGATGCCCGGCGTTTACGCGGTGCTCACCCACGAGGACGTGCCGTGCAGCAAGTTCTACGGACTCGAGATCGTCGACCAGCCGGTGCTGGCCGTCGACACGGTCCGCTACCACGGTGAGCCGGTCGCGCTGGTCGCCGCCGACCACCCCGAGATCGCACGCCAGGCCACCAAGAGCATCCGGGTCGACTACGACGTCTACGAGCCGATCACCGACGCCCGCCTGGCCCTGGGCCACCCAGGGTGGAATCAGGTCCATAACGCCCCTGGGGCAGTCAGCGAGTTGTCGCGGGAACGGGCCGCCCTGCACCCGCAGGGCAATCTCGTGAGGCACTTGAAGCTCAGAAAGGGCCATTCAGATCCTGTCGCAGATGTCGTGGTGGGCGGCGAGTACGAAGTGGGAATGCAGGATCAGGCCTTCCTCGGCCCGGAGTCTGGGCTGGCCGTCCCGACCGGGGATGGCGGCGTGGAGCTATACGTCGCGACGCAATGGCTGCATGTGGACCAGCGGCAGATCTGCGCGGCGCTCGGCCTGTCCCCGGAGAAGGTGCGGCTCACCCTAGCCGGCGTGGGCGGCGCCTTCGGCGGCCGCGAGGACCTGTCAATGCACGTGCACGCGTGCATGCTGGCGCTGCACACCGGCAAGCCGGTGAAGATGGTCTACAACCGGGAGGAGTCCTTCTTCGGGCATGTGCACCGCCACCCCGCGGTGATGCGCTTCGAGCACGGCGCTGACCGCGCCGGCACGCTGATCTACGTCAAGGCGGAGATCTACCTCGACGGCGGGGCCTACGCCTCCAGCACCCCGGCCGTCGTCGGCAACGCCGGCACCATGGGCATCGGGCCGTACATCGTGCCCAACGTGCAGGTTGACGCCTACGGCGCCTACACCAACAACCCGCCGTGCGGGGCGATGCGCGGCTTCGGCTCGGTGCAAGCTGCCTTTGCCTACGAAGCCCAGATGGACAAGCTGGCCGCCGAGCTCGGCATGGACCCGGTGGAGCTGCGCTGCCGCAACGCGCTGACCGAGGGGTCACAGGCGCCGACCGGGCAGGTAATCGACAGTCCCGCGCCGGTCGAGGAGCTGCTGCGGCGGTTGCAGGCGATTCAGCTGCCGCCGCAGCGCAACGCGGACGCGGACCTGCGCGACCTGCCGGGCGGCGTGGCGAACACCACCCACGGCGAAGGCGTCATGCGCGGGGTGGGCTACGCGGTGGCCTACAAGAACGTCGGATTCTCCGAGGGCTTCGACGACTACTCGACCGCGCGAGTGCGGCTCGAGGCCGTGGCCGGCGAGGCGACGGTCACCGTGCATACCGCGGCCGCCGAGGTCGGTCAGGGCCTGGTCACCGTCGAGCAGCAGATCGCGCGCACCGAGCTCGGCGTGCACGCCGTCGTTGTGCATCCTAAGGACACACAGGTCGGCAGCGGCGGGTCGACGTCCGCGTCCCGGCAGACCTACGTCACCGGCGGTGCGGTCAAGGCGGCCTGCGAGAAGGTGCGCGAACGCGCCCTCAAGGCCATTCGACAGCGGACCGGGCACGCCACGGCGGACCTGCGGCTTGACAGCGGGAAAGTGATCTCAGAACGCGAGGGCGTCATCGGAACCCTCGCGGATCTGCTCGGCGACGAGGTCATCGACGAGACCGTCGAGTGGCACCACCGCCCGACAGTGGCCGTCGATCCCGAGACCGGGCAGGGGTTCGCCCACGTGCAGTACGCGTTCTCGGCGCATCGCGCGGTCGTCGACGTGGACACCGAGCTCGGCCTGGTCAAGGTCGTCGCGCTCGACTGCGTCCAGGACGTCGGGAAAGCCGTCAACCCGCAGGCCGTCGTCGGGCAGATCCAGGGCGGCTCCGCGCAGGGGCTTGGGCTGGCCGTGATGGAAGAGATCCTGATCTCCGGCGGCAAGATCAAAAATCCGTCCTTCACCGACTACCTCATCCCCACGATCCTCGACATGCCCCCGATGCGGATCGAGGTGCTCGAATACGCCGACCCGCACGCGCCCTATGGCCTGCGCGGCGTCGGCGAGCCCCCGACAATCTCCTCCGGGCCCGCCATCGTCGCGGCGATCCGCGACGCCACCGGGTTGCCGCTGCAGCGGGTGCCGGTGCGACCCGAGCACATCACAGGCACTTGAGGCTCGGCCGGGGCGCTCGCGTGGGAACATCATGGGCATCATGTGCAACCCGCACTATCTGGAGATTCTGGCTGGGCGAGAAAAGCGTGACCCGCGCCCCGAACTCCGTCGCCCGCCGCCGGTGTCCCGCCCGATGACCGGTCCCGCGGTGCGGAACGTCCGATCGCGTAGATACCGCTGGCCCGGGCCATCCGGCGCCCGGCGGCATGGAGATAACAGTTGGCAAACGGGGTGCCGATGCGCTGGATGCCGACGGTGTACCGCTCGAATACTCGATTGAGTGGCTGACCTGCGCTATCGCCAGCAGGCTTGACGTGGTGATGGTTGGCTTGCCGGGTGCTTCTCAAGATCGTCTACCT
>Ga0302221_10002448_pt1 | contig 11547 bp, 1 predicted proteins | sample II_Palsa_E2_1_FD_193517 | JGI IMG/M metagenome (GOLD analysis project Ga0302221, IMG submission 193517) | Peat permafrost microbial communities from Stordalen Mire near Abisko, Sweden - II_Palsa_E2_1 | ecosystem: Environmental > Terrestrial > Soil > Palsa > Peat permafrost | place: Sweden...
ACATTAATGAACTAGAAGTCCAGAGACCTTGTTCAAAAGGGCATTGAATCAAAACTTAATTATCATTAAATCGGGAGAATGCGGGTTACAATGTAGTTCTACGGACAAGGATATCTTTGTAATATTCAATCGAGTCATGAAAGATGCGTTCGCATGTCTAGTGACTGAGTATCCTTTACTGAAGGGTTTGGAAGAAAAGCGGTCGCTTGGCAACGAAGCTCAGTAAGCGAGCCACAGAAAGGATAGGGGAAGCAGTGACGCTCAACAAAATGTTTTGGTGATTTTCTCGAATGGTAGACCAGCCAATGGATATAGCCATGGAGTTTTATGGTCTCATCCTTTTTCCGCTCTTTATATAAAAGGGGTCTTTTAAATCTAATCTAAAAAAATGCGATATCTAATCCAAATTATAATCCAAGGCACCTCTAGCCAACTATACGCTATACTTGGGTCCAAGGGCTACAAGATAACTGAAAAATTATAAGAATATTAAATTTTTAAGTAAGCGTTTACTCCAGAGGCTATCCTGCCCTTATATAGGCTTCGGGAGGAGTCTATAGCCACCTACGTTCTCTAGCCCGCTATACTAGCTATCCAAAACTCTACTCTCTTTTTTAATAATATATATATAGCAAGTATTATAAGTAAGTGCGCGCACGGTTGTTAAAGTGCTTTTTGGATTATAATTTAAATTAGATTTAGCATTTTTTGGATTAGATTTAAAAAAATCCTTATATTATTTACAAATATATATAATATTAAAAGCGCTTGCTTTGTTTTAGCCACTTCGATTAGACTTCCTTACAACGCACTTAGCTCCTTTAGTGCTATAAATATGCGTAGAAAGATATTAGAAAGGGATAAGCGTCTTGTTATAGTTAAATATTTAAGAGGGAGAAAAGCAAAGAGGTAAAGATGCTTCGATTAAGGTAGCTAGGATATTTTATAGCTAGGCTTTAAAGGCATTTAGTATATTTGTAAAAGGGATAAGCTAGCAAAGCCTCTTAATTCGGCGTAAAAAATTAAAAACATATTGCTTATAATTTGCAAATAACTTTTAAGATTATATTTATAAGCTAATTGTTAGATGCAAGTGGTGAGGTAAAAGGATAATGTATTCCTCTGCTTAAAGGCTAGCTAAAGAGAGAATGCTAAGCGAGCTTATAAGCTAAGCAAGAACACGTGCCTTACGACATATAACATATCCCCCTTATTATGCAATTTGCAACGTCCTCGTTGCGCCTAATAAATATATTAAAGAAAAAAAATTTGCAATACTAGTATTTATATCTTATATTCTTTATTATATCTTGCAATAAAACTTTACCCGTATATCCTATTCCCTATATCCGATATATGCAATCTTATTTATGCTTATCTTATTACAATTTCCTAACTATTATAACCTTTATCCGGCTAATTATTAGGATTATTAGTAAATTAAGAGGTAACTTGTAATGCTATAAATATATTTAGATTTATAATTCCTCCTTATATTATAATATTATTCGCATATTAAGTGCTTAGTATTATTGCTAGCTAATATATGTTTACTATATACGCTAAACCGCTATAATAACTAAAAAATGCGTAATTTTATAAAAGGAACCCGAAATTGCTTATATAACCTTATAAAGGGAATCCGAAACTACTTTAAAGACCGATTCCTTATAAGATGTCTTATTTATTAAAGGTATACTTAATATCTAAGCTTTTGCTTATATTCGACTAATTACTAGTAAGGTGTTAAAATAATATATAAAGCTAAGCTAGTATCGGAAAGCTATATAAGAATATACTTCTTATATGCTATTAAGGGTAAAAGTTAATACTATTAAACGCTATAAACATTATCGACTATGCTTTTAAGCTAATAAAGTTTAAATGCAAATAACTTTAAAGCAATAATTTTAAAAATAGTAAAAGGCGCTTTAATATTCGCTTATAAAACTATATAGCGTCGATAAAAGTAAAGTTTATATCCGGTAATAGTGTTTAAGAAGTCTTATATCCTTCTAATTTGCTAAGAAAACGTTTCTTAAACTTAAGCGTAAGATATTATAAAGTAGCAAGAAGTCCGGGAACTTTAAAAACAAGTTTATCGGGAATAAACTTATAAAATGTCTTTATCTCTTTTAATATAAGCTTTCTAGTAATTAGCTGCTAATCGACGTCCTCTTTAATCTTTTTTATTAAAGTTGCTTGCTTAGCTTAATAGTCGTTTTCGACTCTTTTTGCAAAATAACTTAAAGACAACTAAATGCTTAAATAATATAATAACTGCTTGTTATACTCTTTTTGCAAAATCGGTAATTTCTAATTTAAGCTTATAATATTAAAAGTAAATGCAAGAATTTGCTTCTTAAAATTGTACTTAAAATTAAGCTATATTAAGCGCGCTTTAGCCTTATCCTTTTGTATAACAATCTCGATCTCTTAGCCTTTATTATTTAAAGTCGCAATTTTTAAAGTAAAAACTTTAATAATATTTCTTTTTTATTCTTTTGTCTTAACGTTTCCCTCGGATCTTTTAAGAGCTTTTTAGATAAATAACTATTTGCGCAAGTTTATAAGTGCTTATAGCTCCTTATCGTTTAAAGCAATAATATGCATATTACGCTATTTAAGTAAGTAAATAATCTTTATAAACGCTAAGCCTTGCTAGCAATTATAATAAAAGCTTAAAGACTTAGCCTCGAGGCTTTTTATAAATAATAATATGCGTTTTAAGTCCGCCTTCGATGTTAATATAATAAAGTAAGGACAATTATCGTAATAATAGCTTAAAACATATCTTAAAGCTTTTTTAAGTTAAACTTATAATCTTTTTTAAAGTAAGCTAACTAAAACTTGTAATCTTCGCGCGTTAGCAAGTTTGCTTTCGCTAAAAGCTTGCTATTATATTATAGCTAAAAGTAAAAGTTATTTGCAAGTCCGACTAATTATTATATATTATAAAATAGCTTTATATCTATTTAAGTTAATTGTAAAATCGGTTTGTGTTTTAGTATTTAAGTTAAAGCTATTAGGGTTAATATTATTAATAGCTTTAAAGCTAAAGTTATTTTTAGTGCAAATATAAATACTTTTAACTTTATTAGCTTTTTTAATAATTTTATATAGCAAAAGACCTTCCTTTTCTTTCCCTTATTTAAAGTTATAATAAGGTTTTATACTTTAGTTTTTAATTAAATCGGGAATACGCTATCGTTAATCGAAATAATCTCGTCGATTAAAGCTTAATCGGGGAAGTCTTTTGCTTCGAGGAAGTTATAAGCTTAGTAATATTTTACATATTGCAATATTCCTTTTAATTATACTTAATTTTAGCAAGTATATACAAAACTATTCTTAAATTGCTATTTACCCTCTTCGTCTTTAACTTGCCTCTTCTTAAAAGTAATCGGTAAATTAAGTATCTCTTTGTCTTTATCGGCAATATCCTTGTAAATGTTACTTATTTAGCTATTTTTTATATAATAAACACCTTTATTATAAAAAGGGCTTACTTAAGAATTGCTATTATATTTGTAAGTATTATTACTTTACTTTAAAAAGTAGCTATAAACGTCTTCTTCTTCTTAGTAAATATTGCGTTAAAAGTTATATAAAAGCTAAAAAATATTATAAACTCGGGGAATATTGCTTTAAAAATTATCCTCGGGCTTAAAAATATTAAAGGGCTTATTATCTTATACGAAAGAATTAAGGTAAGTGCTAATGTAATTACGCTATTACTAGTTTTCCTTATCTTTATAGCCTCCGAATATACTAGCAAAAGATATAACCGAGCGAACCGGGGTAGCTATTATTAAAGTAATATTAGTAAAAGTCCCGATAATATCGAAAAATTTAGTATTATTTGCTATTTGCGGAGATATTTCGCCTATTTTGCCTTGCTTTAAGTCGTTTTAGAGCTAATTAAGCTTATAGTTAAGATTTAAAGTCCTTGTTATAGTATTAGTTAATAATAATATTAAAAAGATATAAGATATAAAAGGTTAAAAGAATTTTAGTAATAAAATTAAAAAGCTAACATTAAGCTTATAATAAACTTATAAAGTAAATATAAAAGTAATATCTTTATAATAATAGTAAGTTTAAAAGATATAAATAATATGCAAGCAAAGTAACGCTAAAAGCAACTACTTTAATATATATCCTTTTAAGGATAACTATAACGCTAAAGGGTTAAGATTATATCGGTTTTCGTATTTATATTTTTAAAAGAGCGTCCCCGGGTTCTTAAAGCTAGCAAAGAATATAATCTTTGCTTATAGTCGTTTATTAGCTCTTTAGCATTTCCTAAAAGCTTAATAAGGAATTATTTATTATACGCTAAAGAATATCCTTTATACTTAGCGAGATACTCGATAAAAGGTTTTCTTTTATATCGTATAATGCGCTTGCTTACTAAGCGTTTAAGTTTATAAGACTTTTACTTATCGGAATTTCCTTAAACTCCCTTGACTAATTTTTAAATATTCGGTTTAAGTTTATCAAATAAATCCTTATCCTTTAATACGGGTTCGAGGTAAGTAATAAAGATTATAAGATAAATCTTAAAGCTTGGTAATAGCGCGAGCTTGTAATCTAAGCAATTGACCTTTTTTAAGATTATAAACGGCCTTATACGCTACTTGGAAAGCTTTGCATTTAGCTTTCTTAGCAAATTGTAGCTTTTATATAATTATAAGTAAACTTTGTTACCGACTTTAAACGAAATTAGTTAATATTTAAAGTTGTAAATTTCCTTAGCTATATTTGTAATAAAGTCGATTAAAACTTGCGCATTTAAACGTCGAAGCTTATAAATAATTAATAAAAGCTTGTTCTCTTATTTTAAGGCAATAAGGCTAAGTCTTATATTAGCTTTTATTTTTATAATAATCTTGTTTAAGCTATAATTAATCGGGGAATAAAATAAGCTATTTAAGGCATATTACAAAAATAAGACTCTTATAAACTATAAGCGCTTAAGATGTTTATATGCTTAATAACAAAATGCAATCTCGACATGCTAGTTTTTAACTTTAAATTAATTGTTAATTTGCAAATATTATATAATCGAGTAAAGAAGTTTAATATATATTAAAGTAAACACTTTCTTTTAAATTGCAAATATAAACTTTAAATCTTTATCTAATATAAATTTTATTAAAATCCCCTAAAATGCAAAGAGTAGCATCCGAATAAAGATTAACGCTTAATCCTTAGCTATATATGTGTTATAGCCGGGAATTAATAGCGTTTTATAAAAGAACTTGCATATATTTATTATAAGGCAATTAAAGGAATTATAACCGTCGAGACACTATAAAGCAATAGCTTTAATTTTTAGTAAAGCTAAAATAAAATTTATTATAACTATATAAAATAGTTATAATATTATACAAATAAGCTAAAGTTTACTATTAAGCTAAGTATATAAAGTAGCGTTTACTAAGTAGCTCGGATAATACCTAATAAATTTTTTAATCTTTTTTGTAAGTTTAAAGATACAAAAGCTTATAAGCTCTTATATCGTTTTTAAGATTCTAAAGTGCTCTTTTATATAAGCTTCTTATAATATATCCTTAAAGACTATATCTAAAATGCATAAACGATTATAGCCCTTTATTAAAGTATTATATAGTAGTCCGTTTTCGATAAAAAACAAAATACCCGGTCGCGTAATAAATTATAAAAGTATACCCTTTGCGCAATATAGCAAGCAAAGAACTCGCTAAAAGTGCAAGTCTTTATAATAGCCTTTTATAAAGCGTTCGCGGAACTCCTTTATTATATATACCTTTAATATAATATATATATTATCGAGAATATTGTCTTAAGAGACGTCTTTAAGCTCGAAAGCCTTTAGCTTAAAGAGTATATTAGGTATAATATTTATTTTCTTAAAAATATAATAAACCTCGAGCGAGAATTAAAACAAGTATTATAATATATAATAAAGGCGTATATTCGCTCGAGTAGCGTCTAATATAATTAGCGTTACTTAATTGCAAACTCTTTAAGTAATAAAGTAATTTATAAGCATAACTATAAAGTATTTCGATAACTAAAAGATAACTTTAAGTCGGCGATATATATAAACTAAACACGTAACTTTTAGCTTAATAAGATAATAATTCTTCTCGGCAAAGCTTAAAAGCTTGCTTAAAAATAGAATTAGCTAAATTGCTATAAATAAGATTTTCGACAAGTCTTTTAGCACTTAATAATTGTCTTTTAAGTAAAATACTATTATATTAAAACCTTGCTTTAGCAAAGCATTAATCTTTATATATATTTTCTTCTTTAAGCAATAATATATTAAAAACCGAGAGTTTAAAAGGTAACCTTTTATAATATCGAAGGATGCCTTTTTATAGTTAATAAGTATTTATATTAAGCAAGCATAAAACTTCTTTCTCTTTAATTTAATTATACCTTAATTGCGTCCTTTTATTAATATCTTTGTCTTTTGCTACTATAAAAGCTCGCTTGCTTTTGCATAAAATAAAACATATTACTTAAAAAAGCTTATTATACTAATAAAAGTCTTAAGTTGTTTTAATATTTATAAAAATATAATATTCTTAATTATAATAATGCGTTCTTTTATAATTAATATGCCGAGTCTATTTACTCGGTACCCGAGCAATTGCATTAACGAGTATATTAAAAATAATTTCGCCGAGGAAAGCAAAAGCTTAATTTTAGCAAACAAGGAAAGCACTTAATAAAAGTAATAAATGTGCCTTATTATAATTTTAAAGAATATAACTATATCGTCGATAAACGCACAAGCAAATTCCTAGTATAGCCGCAACTTCTTGTCTATAAAGCGTTACATATACGCTAAAGAGTTTTTAAATCTTATTAATATAACCTTAAACTATTCTTAACTGCAATAATTAACAATAATAAAGCGTTCCTTATATTCCGGCTTTATTAAAAACTAATAAAAGAAGGTAAACCTATTAATATATAAGATATACTTTATTTTTTACAAAGATTTAATAACATTTAACTATAATAGCATTAAGTAAGTATCGGGAATTGCTTACTTGTTTAGTAGCCGCAAGTTTATTACTAGCTAACTTTTTGCCTTTCCTTTAATAGTCTTTTATATTACAAATATTACATATTTAAAAGGGGTAAAAACCTTTGCTTAATTTATAAAGTTCTTTGCATAAAGACTATTAAAGACCTCGTTAATCGCGTGCTTGTCTTATATATTAATTAAATAAACTTTTGCTAAGATTTTTCCGTTTTATTAACCGTTTATTAAAAGAATTAACATTATTTCTTCTTTTAGCATATCAATAAAGCCTTTCTCTTCTTAGTAAACTACAAACTTATAAACTAATGCTATAACTTGCTATGCAATATCGAGCTTAAGGTTACAAATGTAAACTTTATTATTAATTATAATCTTAAAAACGTCGGTTAGTCTTAAAATCCTAATTGTTAAACTATTATTAATAAAAGCGTAAAGCGCGAAATCTTTGCTATATTCGGTTATTAGTATAGCCTCCTCTATCGCTATAAACTCTTTTACAAGGTAATAGCTTTCCTCCTCGTATTTTATAATTATATTCAGCTTAAACTTTACTAAAACCTTTTTTAGCTTATCTAATAAGTTTATAATTGTAATAAAGTTAGTATATTTTATAATTACGTCTTATATACTTTAATAAAAAGCATTAAATATATAATAATAGCCCTTTAAAAGCAAGCTATATATAAACAAAATAGCAATTATAAACTTTAATAAAATTATAACTATCTTTGCTATAAAAACCTTTCGCGTGATGCGTTTGCCCTTATAATAAATATTAATAAGTATTATTAATCCTCGGTATATATTAATTATAATTACGTTTTAGTTTAAATCGATAATTACGCTATATAAGTGCAAAAATTTATTGCTAAGCAAAAGTCGAGGCTTAAGGTTCTCGGTTATTTAAGCATAAATAGTAACTTTTCCGAGAGCATTTTAATTGTTAACTTTTTTAAGTAAATATAAATTAAATATAGCTAATCCTTATAGCTTTAATTTTAAACTAATCCCTTTTATTATTATAAACTACTTTATATTAATAATATATTATAAATAGCTTATAAGCTATTCTTTATTAATAAGTAGTTATAAATAGCTAATATTAACGCAAATAGTTTAGCCTTCTTTATTTATAATAAACTTAACTTCGATTATAAAATAAGTATATTTAAAGATAAACATATTATTAAGTCTTAATAATAAAGCGTTAATTACTTTAAAAACTTTAAAGAAACTTATTTTATTTTAGTAAACGGCTAAAGTTTTAGTATATTTACTAACTCGGGACTTGTATTTACTCGACTACGCAATTTATTAAAAACTTAGTTTACTTATTCTTAGGTTAAAAGTAATAATAAGCTTTTTAATTTTGCAACTATTCGCGTAAACGTGCTTAAATAGCTTATTTTAAGATAAGAATAAGTTTAAGCACTTCCGATATATAAGCGGCTTTACTAGCGTAATAGCAAAGTAGCTATCGTTTTCGGGTTTTATAGCGTCGATAGTATTATTATTATCGGGGAAATATATCTCTTTGCTTATATAATAGCTATTCCTTTCTAATTCTTTGTTATACTAATTTCCGAATTCCTTTAAAACGTTATAATAATTAGTTTTTATAAAGTTTACTTTATTATAGCGCTTAAATCTCCGGAATTTATTACTATTTTGCTAAGAATTGCTGCTATAAGAGTTGTTTTTATAGCGGAATTTGCTATTTAAGCAGTCGTTTTACTTTCTTTATTTTTAAGTAAAGCTTGCTATTAAAGCTAATTGTTTAGTAATAATAGCGGCTTCGCGTTGAACTTCTTGTTAGCATCGAAATAAACTTTTAGCTTATCTTGAAATTAAGTAAAAAAGGGATATTAAAGTCTAAAATTTATATAAGGAACAAATAATTTAAAAGCTAGTTTAAAACTTAGTCTTGCTATAAAGTATTAGCAAACCTTATTCTTTACAATAATGTTAAAATTGTTATTACCTCTTTTGCTATCTTGTTAAAATGACTATAACATGCTTTTATTACTAAGGAATTATAACTATAATCTTAGCATATCCTTCTATAATTGTGCCTTCGCAAATACCTCCTTTATAAAGCTGCTTAAAGTCGTATTCGATTTAAGGCATATAATATAAATGCAAAGCTTGGCGTCGAAGTTATTATATGCTTAAAAGAGCTACTAAATTGTGTCTAAGAACTTTATAGCCTTTGCGTGTCGCACGACTAAAGAGACATATAACCGGACATCGCAACTAAAACGGGCGTTGTACTTAATAAACTTCTCTTCTTGCATCTTCTTTAAAGCTTCGTTTAATGCATCCTTAAACCGCTTAATTAATATAATATATTATACTTCGACATTATTTTAAAAGAACTTAAGACTAGTATATTAAAGATCGTTAAGCTCGTTTATATATTATGCAAAAGCTTCTCCTCGCAAACAAGAAGACAAGTTTTAGCGTATAATTAAGGCGCAAACGCTAATAGCGTTATCTTTAACTTAATTTATAAATATATAAACGTTTCGCTAATATATGTTTATTCTTATAATAATATAATCTCCTTTGCTATGCAATTTGTCGAGCTTAAGGTTAAAGAAGCCGACATTTTAAAGTTGTTATCTTATATTAGTATAATCTTCGTTTTTATTATGCAAATTTTAACGCAAGTTATTCCCGGTTAATATATTATTAGCATATTAAAGATTTTGTATTACTTATATAACAAGTTATGCGACTTTTGCTTATATCTTTGCACTTAAGATTAATTATTTGCCGTTTTTATTACTTAAGTTTATATTTCTATTATTATTCCCGGATAAAACTTCCTCCTTTACAACTTCCTCGGTTATACTACTTAATAAAGTTCCGCGCAAAGAACTTGATAAAGTAGCTATTATATCTAGTAATAAAGTAATCGCAGCTTGCGCAATAGCAATAAATTAGCGTAATAAAGCGTTAAAAGAGTTTTTGTTTATAAGCTAATTTAAAAGGAATATTTCCTCGGCTAGCAAGGTCGGTAAACAGTGTTTGCTTGCTCGTCTGCTTTATAACCTTAAAGTAAGCTCTCTTTGCAAGTAGTCCTTAACAATAGTTTCGATTACTATACGTGTTTTAAGGCTAATAAAACCGGCAAGTTTAACATTTTTAACAATAATATTATATAGCTAATGCGCAAGCTTAATAGTTTCTTAATTAAGCTAAGCGGGCATTAAAGAGCTTTAGGATAGCGGGTTTATGCGTCGACGGGCTAAAGGTCAATTAAGATCGTGTTACAAGCTAATATAAAGCTTATAACAAATAGTTAATAAAGTATTATTACTATTATTAAATGCAAGTAATAAAATAAAAGGATAATATATTCCTTTGCTTAAAGGCTAGCTAAAGAGAGAATGCTAAGCGAGCTTATAAGCTAAGCGAGAACACGTGCCCTGCGACACGTAACACTAATTAAATATAAAAATAAGTAAAAAGGGTACTAATAATCTTAGTAATACATTTTAAAGCAAGACTATTCCTTTTAAGAAAACCACTAAACTATGTATTAGAAAAGAGGAAGATTAATAGATATTCTAAGTGATATTCCTCAAATAACTTTAGCGCCTTCTCCTAAAACCACTATCTCTTAGTAATTGGGTTCGATTCTTATTATACAAAAAACTCCCCTAATAATTGCTCTTTTATAATTAGCTAATAAAAAAGTTAATATAACTGCTACCTTTTAATATTAGGCTTTTGGTTGTATATCTTTGCTATCTCCTCAAGTTGGGTCTACTTATTAAGTAAAAATCGCTTATATTGTGGAAACTTTGCTTTTATCTCGTCGGCCAAAAGGGGAACTTACTCCTATTCCTATGTCTTTTCGTTCTATTTGTACCCGGTATATAAAAAAGAATTTAATAATCTCCTTTTTAATTTTAGTATTAGGCCTTTGCCTTATTTTCTTTGCTGTGGGTGGTGCTACGTTTGCTAAGGGATTATTAATAAGCTTAATTCCATCCGAGTATAAGCGCACCTCCCTAAGCTTCTCTTTCTATTCCTCTAGCTTCCGGGGCATCTTTCTAGGGCGCAGCTCTCCTTTAACAAACCCGTCTCCCTTTTAATGGCGTTTTGGCACACGTGTATAATTCGCAGATCTCTCGGCCAATAGGAGACGCGGGGTTGATAATACTAGGGGTATACGTTGTAATGCCGGCGTTACTTGTTAGAGGTAAATGCAAGTGCAAATAGTAGATATTAATGGATAAATGAGAGTGCTGTTTCGACACGTTTGTTTCTAATTCCATACAGGGTAAATTCGTCAATTAAATCGACCAATAAGAGCCCTTTGTGCCCCCTATTACTATAAATAAAAGGTCCCATTATGGCGCCATTACGCCTTACGCCTCCCGAAAGCTCGGACGCTTGACATCTACTCAAGCAAGTTTTTTATACTTTCGTACTTCGTCCTCCTGGCACGGCAGAACTCTCTACGCCCGCCAGTTTCAAGTTTTGCCCGTTCC
>Ga0302221_10002452_pt1 | contig 11540 bp, 1 predicted proteins | sample II_Palsa_E2_1_FD_193517 | JGI IMG/M metagenome (GOLD analysis project Ga0302221, IMG submission 193517) | Peat permafrost microbial communities from Stordalen Mire near Abisko, Sweden - II_Palsa_E2_1 | ecosystem: Environmental > Terrestrial > Soil > Palsa > Peat permafrost | place: Sweden...
AATAAATTAATAATTTTAATATTCTTTATATTAAATAATTATAATTATAATAAAATAAATATTATTTTTATATTATTAATATTATTAGTTTAAATTATATTATTTTTATTATTATAAATTAAATTTTAATTTTAATCTTTATAATAATTTTTTATTTTTTTTATTTTATTATATATAAAACTATTATTATTTTAATATATATTATTTTTAATATTCTTTAAAATATTCTTGTTTACTTTAAATTAAAAGTAATTTATTTTTAAATTTATATTTAGTCTTTAATTAATATAAAATATAAAATTAATCTTAAAAGTAAATAAAAATTATAATAATAATATAAGATATAATAAAATAAATAATTACTTTAATTATAAATTATTAATATTTTATAATATATATTAATAATTTTATTTATTTAAAAAAATATATATAAGAATATTTTTATATATATTTAAAAAATTAATTAAAATATATTATTATAATAATATATTATATTATATTTTAAAGATATCGATAAAGATATTATATTATAATTAAGTCGAATTAATTAAATATAAAAGAAGTGAGTTTTTAAAGTCTTTAAATTTAAAAGAATAAAAAGTTATCGAAAGCTTGATTTTTTATTTATATAAGAATTTTAGTCCTTTATATATTTATTAATTATAGATTTAAATCACTATAACTAATAATTAATTTTAAATTAAAACTATTAATACGCACGTAACGCTTATTAATTATTATAAATTCTTATAAATTAATATTTATTATTATAAATTAATTAACTTGATTTTAAAATAAACGCTCTTTATTTTAAATACTTAAATTTAGTCTAAATATTAAATTCTCCGATTCTTTAAACCAAACTAATAATAATTTAATGATTTTTAATAATCGCAAATATTAAGTGAATTAAGCGAATTAATTTTTATATAATAATAAGTTATATTAATTATTATTAATCTTAATTTCGTTTTAATTATATTAATAATAATTAAGTTATTTAGTTTTAATTTAAAAAATTTATTAAAATATTTTTTAAGTTTTTAAATAAAAATTAAAAATTTTTAATTTAATAATTGACGTATTTATTTATAAAAGTAAGTCTAATAATTAAAATAAAATATTTAATATAATTATTAATTAAAATATAAATTTTTTAATATTTAAATATTAATAGTTTTTAAATAATTAAATAATAAATTTTTATACTTTAAATATAATAATATTTTTATTAATAATATTTAAATAATAATATATAATTATTTAAATACAATATATTCTTTTAATAAAGACGTTATTATTTAAAACTAAATTAATTTAAATCTTAAATAAATTAAAAAATCATTAAATTTTGATTTATTTAATGATTTTATTAATTCATTTATCTTTTAATTTTTAAAAGATATATAATTAAAGTTTATTATATCCTTAATTATTAAATCTTTTATATAATAATATTTTATCGTTATATACTTAATCCTTTTATAAAAAATTAAATTTTTAGCTAATAATAAAACTTTATTATTATTAATATAAATTAAGAATTTATTTTACTTATAATATTTTAATTTTTTTAATAAAGCTTTAATATAAATAATTTTTTTTATTATAATATTAATAATTATATATTTAGCTTTTGTAATACTTTAAGCTATAATCGATTATAATTTAAACTTTTAATTAATTATATCTTTAGCGTATAATATTAAATAATCATTAATTGATTTAATAATTTTAATATCGCTTATATAATTAGTATTATAATATCCACTTATAAAGTAATTCTTATTTTTATAATAAGTTATATTATAGTCTTTAGTGTCTTTTAAATATTTATATATTCTTTTAACGACAATAAAGTAAATATTATTAAAATTAAATATATAATAAATTAATTTAATAATTGCGTATACGATATTTATCTTAATATTAAATATTAAGCTTTAATTTTATAAATTTAATTCATTTGTTTTTATTTAAAGTATTTATAACTTTTTTATATAATTTAAGTTTAATTAAATCTTTAATTTCGATTTTAAAATCTTTATTCTTAAAGACCGATTTATTATTTTTATCCTTAAGGACGGATTTATTGTCTTTATTAATTTTATCGACTTTTTCGAAATTATAATTATTTTTAAAAGAATTATTAATATTAAAGTTTTTATTTTTATAATTATAAAAATTAATATAATTAATATTTATATTCTCTTCAAAAATTGATTTTTTATTAATATTTAAATTAAATATTAATAAATCATTAAAATCGTCGTCTTTAATAATTTTATTAAAATCTCTTAAATCTCTTAAATTATTTAAATCATTAAATTAGTGATTCTTATAATTTTTAAAATTAAAATCGATATTTATTTCTTGATTTAACGAATTTAAATAAGTTAAAAAAATAATATTATAAATATTCGATTATATAATATTTATATTAAGTCTAAGTGATTTATTAGACTTAATATATTAATAATTAAGGTTTAATTTATCTAAATCATTATTATTTTAATTAATTATTTCTTTATTAATTATTCGATATATCTTAATTTATTTTAATATTATAATAAATTATTATAATATAATATTAATTTAATTTAACGTTAATATTAAAAGAATATAATTAAATAACGCTAAAGAATTTAAATTAATTAAATTAAGCTCCTTTTATAATATTAAAGAATTATTATTAAAGTATAATATTATTTATATATAAGCTTAAAATAATAAAATAAAATATCTTAATTTATATTTATTAAAATATATTATATTAATTTATTTTTATAAAAATATTTCTTTAAAATTATAATCGATTTTAATTTAAAGAATCGCTTATATTAAAAATTATATTTATAATAATATAATTAATACTAATCTTTATAAATTAATAATTAAACAAAAACTTAATTTATTTTATATAAGAATATTAAAGTCTTTATATTATACTTTAATCTTTAAAATAACTAAAAGAGATAAAAACTTTAATAATAAGTTTAAAAAAAATATATTAATAAGATTTAAGTCCTTTAATAATTTTATTATTTATATACTAAAAAATAATAAAGTTATTATTATTAAAGATATAATAATTAAAGAGGAATTAAATTATAAAAATAATTATAAGCTCGAAGAAGATTATAATATATTTTTAAAAATTAAATCCCCCGATTATAATAATTATATATTGATTTATAATAAAGAATTTATAAATAATAATAATAATAATATTTATAATAACGATAAATTAAGTTTATTTATAATATTATAAATATCGGATTTAAACTTAATAATATAAATCTATACGTATTTACTAGCGCGATAAATTATAATAAATATATAATTTTTTTTTTAATCTTTTAATTTTAAATAAACTTAAAATATCGCAGTTAATAAATTCAAGTATATTAACGGGATTATTAAGTTTTCGGCTAATAATTTCTTTAAATTTAATATAATAATAATTATCGTAATTATATAAAATTAAATTAAGTTTAAGGATTAATATCTTTATTAAGTTTTTAATACTTTTAATAATATAGTCCTTATTAATATATAAAAACTTCCGGTAATATAAATTTAATAAAGAATTATTTTTATTATTTAAATTTAATATCGGATTTTTATTAATTATATTAAAATTATAATTAATAATATTATAAATTATAAATTTTAATATTTTATAATTTATAAAAACTTTATTTAAAAAATAAGTATTTAAATATTATATAATATTAGTTATAAAATTATTATTATTATAACTTAATATCGTTATATCTTATTTAAATAAAATTTCTTAATCTTTATTTATTAGTTCTTTTAAGTTTATTAAAATTATTTTAATATTTAGAATATAATTAATATTTTTAATAAATAATTTAATCTTATTAGCTATAATAATTAATTTATTATTAATTGACTTATAGTTTAATAAAATATTTTTATAAAGTATATAATACTTAAATACTCTTAAGTTTAATATAAATATTTTATTATTATTATTTTTAAAATTATTATTATAATTAAGAGTTTTAATTCTTTTAATAATTTTATTTTTAAGAATATTTATAAACTTTAATTTTTTTTTAAAGTTTTTAATATTAATATCTTTAATTATTTTTAAAGAAATATTATTAATATTAATTTTATTAATATTAATTTTATTAATATTATTAAAGTCGTTATTAATAATATTATTATTTTTTAATAAAGTACTTATAATTACTTTAATAAAATTTTTTTTTTATAAATAACTTTAAGTTTTTTAATATTTTTATAATATTTTTTAAAGGTTTTAATCTTATTATTTAAATTAAGATTAGAATAATTATTCTTTAATTCGGGATATTTAATAAAGTATTTATCTTTAATATATTTTTTTTTATTATAATATTTATAATAAAATTAATTATTATTAAAAAAAGTCTTATTAGTTTTTAAATTAATATTAGAATTAAATTAATCTTCTTTTAATATTAAATCATTAATTAATTTAAATATATTAATTTCTTTAATATCTTTAATTAATTTCTTGTATTTACGAGTTATATAATTATTATATTAATTAAATAATTCTTTTAATATAATTTAAGCTATAATAAATTTATTAATAAATTAGTTTAATTTATTTAAATAAATTAAGAATAATTAAATATTATTAATATATTCGTTTATATTATTAAAAGAATTATAATTAATATCGACGATTTTATCGAAATAATAATCGATTAATTTTAAACTAATAATATTAAAAGTATTAATAATATTATTATATAAGTTTTTAATATTAGTTTTATCTTTAAAACGATCGTTATTATTATTTAAAATAATCGATTTAAGTACTTTTAAAGTATATTTATTATTTTGATTAAATTTAATTAATCGATTAATATACTTAATACTTAATTCTCTTGAAAAAGAATTTAAATCATAAGTATTAATTTCTTTATTGCTTTCTTTATCTTTATTAGTTTTAATGTTATAATATAAAGCTTTATTAAGCTTAGATTTAAATCCATTAATATAAGATATATAATTATTTATTTTTAAAAATAAATTAATATTATTCTTTTATTTTATATAATTAAAATATTTAATTAATTTTTTTTTTAAAAAATAAAAAATTAATTATATTTAAATATTATAATTACTTCTTTATTATAATATTTAAATTATATTTAAATAATTCTTAAAACTTTAGTTTTAAGATAAAGATATATTAAGCGTTAAAGATTTTTAAACTTAAGCTATAATCTTTTAGTTATAACTTAAAATAATATTTTAATGTCTTTAATATTTTTAAAGATTATAATAAACTTAAAAATATATATTTTTTATTTTTTATATTTTTTAAATATTAAACGTTATATAGATCTATATTAAAAATTATAACTTAATCGGATTAATAAAACCCGATTAATTAATGTCGTTTTATATTTAAAGTTTTATTTATTTAAAACTTTAAAAATTTACTAAAAGTAAAAATTCTTTAAGAGTTAAATATTAATATTAGTTATAAATTTATTATTTAAATTATAACTTTTTAGTATTAATAAAGAGCTTTTAAATAATTAATAAAATAAAATTTCTTTAATTATTTTAAAAGTTTTATTATTAATAAAAGAAATTTATTTAAGAATAAATAAAATAAAATAGTCTAATATTACTTATATCTTATTTTAAGCTATAAAAGTTAAGTTTTTAAGATAATAAAAAATATTAACTTATAAAATATTTTTATTTTATAATTTAAGCTTTAATTTAAAGTCTTTAAATTATTTTTTAACTTAATAAATAATAATAAAGAATTAATAAATAACTTTAAAAAAGACTTATTTACCGTATAATTTAAGCTAAAATTAGATTCTTTTATTAAATAAAAGAGTTATTAATAAAAATTAATAAGTTTTTAATTTATAAAATAAAATTAAAAATAAAATAATAATAAGTTATAAATCTTTAAGTTAGTTTTAAGTTAAGTTTTATAAGTCCTTTATTTATTATTGATTGTTTTATTTAAATTTTATTTATTTAAATATTTTTTTAATTATTATAATAATAATAACTAATTTTAAATATTATAAGTGATTTTTAAAACTAGTATTTAAAATCGTATATATAATAATAATATTGATTTATAAAGAATATAATAATTTATTCTTAAATAAATATATTATTTATATATAGCCGAATAATTTAAGATTATATTAAAAGTGTATTTAAAATATATATTTGTATAAATTATATATAATAATAATATATTTAAACCGATAACTATATAGCCGCTTTAAATAATTAAAATATATTAAAATATAATTAAATATAATCTAATATAAGTTATTATAAGTAATATAATACTTGAGGTTAAAAGTTAAGACTAGAATCTTTTATATAAAAAATTATTTATAATAAATTAAACTTAATAAATTAAGTTTAATATTATTATAATAATTAATTTATATATTATTTATTATAGATAACGTAATTATTTATTTTTATAAATATATAATTAAAAGATTATAATTTATATATTTATTATAACTTTATTTTAAAGACTTAAATATAAGCTTATAATAATTTATATTTATTAATTAATAAATTAAAAATGGGAATATTTTTACTTTATTATAATAATAAATAAAAAGAAATATTCGATAAATAATATTCTTTATTAAATTAAGAATATTATTATTATATTATATTTTAAAGATATCGATAAAAATATTATATTATAATTAAATCAAATTAATTAAATATAAAAGAAGTGAGTTTTTAAAGTCTTTAAATTTAAAAGAATAAAAAGTTATCGAAAGCTTGATTTTTTATTTATATAAGAATTTTAATCCTTTATATATTCATTAATTATAGATTTAAATCACTATAACTAATAATTAATTTTAAATCAAAACTATTAATATATATATAACGCTTATTAATTATTATAAATTCTTATAAATCAATATTTATTATTATAAATTAATTAACTTAATTTTAAAGTAAACGCTTTTTATTTTAAATATTTAAATTTAGCTTAAATATTAAATTCTTTGATTTTTTAAACCGGATTAATAATAATTTAACGATTTTTAATAACCGCAAATATTAAGCGAATTAAGCGAATTAATTTTTATATAATAATAGATTATATTAATTATTATTAATTTTAATTTCGTCTTAATTATATTAATAATAATTAAGTTATTTAGTTTTAATTTAAAAAATCTATTAAAATATTTTTTAAACTCTTAAATAAAAGTTAAGAATTTTTAATTTAATAACTAATATATTTATTTATAAAAGTAAGTCTAATAATTAAAATAAGATATTTAATATAATTATTAATTAAAATATAAGTTTTTTAATATTTAAGTATTAATAATTTTTAAATAATTAAATAATAAATTTTTATACTTTAAATATAATAATATTTTTATTAATAATATTTAAATAATAATATATAATTATTTAAATATAATATATTATTCTAATTATTATTTAATAATATTTATAATAATATAAAAGTTTATTTTTAAAGTTTTAAGTATTATTAAACTAATTTTAATAAATAAAATAATCTTATTCTAAAATTAATAATAATAAAATATTTAAATAAATTAATTTAAAAAATCGTGTATTAATTATTTAATAATTTAATAAAGTTATAATTCGGACTTTTATTCGACTTATACACGCTTATATTTTATATTAATAAAATAATTATAATTTATTAAAAATACTTAGTTTATTAATTAACTATAATTAATTCTTTTAAAGAATTTAATTAATTTATAAATAAATTATAATTATTAATAATTATTTATAAAAAGGAATAATAATTAAACGATATTAAAACTTATTTTATCGATAAAAAATATTATTCGAATAATAATTATTATAATCACTGAAATAAAAACTAATAATATAATAATAATTATAATCGTGAAAGTTATAATAACTTTAAAAACTTCTTTAAATCCCGTGATAACTCCACACCACGTGCTTACTTTAATCTTATAAAATTATACTTTATTTATAAAAAATCAAGTTATTATTCTTAAAATTATAATCTTAAAGAATAAATAAAAAAGAAGACTTATTTTAAGATTAAGAATTTTTATGAATTTAAAAACATTAAGTCTTATAATTTTGACAAGAACTTTAATATAATTTATTAATAATATATAACGGATATTAAGAATAAACTAAATAAAAATAACGAGGATAATAAAAATAAAGACGACTTTAATAAAATAATTAATGCTTTTATTATTTTATTAATAAATATTAATAATATTAATAAAACTAATAAGATTTATTTTATATTAATTATAAGTTTATTATTTTAAATTATTTCCGTTATATTAATAAAAATAATAAATATTTTTATAAATAACTTTAATTTTATTTTATTTATTTATTAATTAATAAAATATAATTTTATATTAATCTTTAATAAATTATATATTAAAGACATTTATATTTTTATAATAAAAAATATATTTAAATATAATTTTTATTATTTTTATAAAGTTATAATTAATATTAATACTTTAAAGTACTTAATTATTAAACTTAAATAATTTTAAGTTTTATAATATATTAATAAAGATATTATATTTAATAAAATTATTAAAAAATAAATAATAATATAATTTAATATTAATTTAATTTTTTTTATTAATTTTATAAAAGTAAATACTTTAATTAATAAAATAAAAATTTATATTATATTTATAAAAATATTATTTTTATTTAATTTAATAAATATAAATAAATTAAATATTTATTTTAATAACTTTATTAATCGGATTATTATTTTTATTAAAAAAGTTTTAATAATATAATATTTTAATTATTTATTTTTATTTTAAAATATAATTCTTTAAAATTATATTATAAAATCTTTTACTTATAATCTTTATTTTTTTATAAATATAAAATTATAATGTCTTTATTATTATTTTAATCATTTATTTATAAATCGACTAAAAAATATACTTAAATATATAAGTTATAATATTAATTATAATATATTTAAATATTTAATAAAATATTATAAACATTATTAAAAGTATAAAAAAGCACTTAATCGATTTAAGTTTAATTTATAAAATAACGTTAACTTTAATTATTTTATTATTATTAATATTTTTTATATTATAAAGAAGTTTATATTTTATATAATTAATAAAAGTATACAATATTAAATTAATTAATAACTTTAAAATATTAATACTATATATATATAAGACACTTTATAAAAATATTAAATTAATATATACTTAAGACTTCTAGATTAATTTATAATAAACACTAAAAAATAATTCACGAGTAAGAAATTTATTTAATATATAAATATTATAAATATTAAAGTCAAAATCGTCTTTATAAAAACTTATAACTTAATTAAAATTATAAAACATTATAATCCGGTTCGACAAACTTATAATATTATTTTGACCGAAATCTAAGATATTAGTAAGGATATAGTACTTTAAATAATCTTTAAGACTATTAACGACACTGTAAGGCTTAATGACTTAATGTTTATATTATTAGTCTATAGTGCTTTATCTCGAATAATCGAATACGATACCCCTTTACCGACTATTATATAATGTTCTATAGTCTTAAAAAAGACTATAATAAAAATTTAAAAATTATACATTAAAAGATTAGTCGCTAATACTTTAAGAATATAAAATAAACTTAATATAATCAAAATCTATAACCTGACGATTAATTTAAATATTTTAATTTAATATAAAAATAATATTAATTAATCGGGTAATTAAAAAGAATTATATAAATTTATAATTATTAATAAAAAGAATTATATATTATTACTTTTATACGATAATATAATATTTTATTTAATATTAATAAAATCATTTTATATATTAAATAAATCTATAATTAAGACCGATTTATTAAATTTATTAGATTAAAATAATTAAGATTTTAAAGATAAGGACTTTATTATTATAAATATTTTACTTATAATAAAGTATAATAGAAGTCGCTTATATAAATACGTTAACATTATATTATTCTTATAAAATAATGTCGATTATAAAATATTTTATTAAGCTAAAATTATTAGATTTTTTAAAAAAGACGTCTTTATCGTTATCTTTAAAATTAATGTCTTTAACAAAATATACATCTTTAATTCCAAGTTTATAAACGAAGTTAAGTATAAAAGTTCTAAAAATAAGTTTAAAAAGTCGAAACTAATTATTTAAGTATATAATAATAATTTTAAGTATATTATATTAATTTAATTATTTATAATATAATAAATTAATTAATAAATTATTCTTAATATTATTATTATAATTATTAAAATAACAAGATTATATTTATAAAATATTTTTATAAGCTTATATATAATTAATAATTATATTAAATTATGACTTTTATATTAACTTACTTTAAAAACTTATAAAATAATTAAACTTAATAAACGACTTGGTTTTAAAAGTCATTAAGCTATTATATAATATCTTTAAAGCTAAAAACTATTCATTTAAGACTTATTATTCTTATTATTTTAATGAATTAATTATAAAATAATTAATTTATAATCTTTACTTCTTTTATAATAATAAATTTTTTAATATTATTAGTTTATAAATTAACGATATCTTTTTTATTAAAAATAATAATTTTATTAAAAAAAAATAAGCAAGCTTAAAAAAGATAAAGTTTATAATAAAGGAATATAAACATTTTATTTTTATTTATAATTTTAAGTTTAATAAAGAAATTATTAAAATTAATAATACTATAATTATCTTTATATAAGTATAATAATATAAAAACCTTAAAATTATTAATAATAAAAACATGATGATAATTAATAATAAAAGTATTATATATTAAAACTTTAATATTAAAGATTAATATATTGCTTAATGTATTAAAAAAATATATATTTTATTCGTTTATTAACTTAAAGTAATATATAATTTATTAATTATTACTTAAATTATTAAACTTATTAAAAATAATATTAAGAAGCTTAATAAATATATTTAATAATAAATCAAAAATATTATTAGAGGATTATACTTTATTAAGTTTAAAAAATAATTATTATATTTTTTTTATTTTTATTAATATATTATTTATTAATAATAAAGACTTTTTTTTATAAATCGAGTATATCCTTATATTAATTAACGACATTAAATAAATAAATATCCTTTATTAATCTTCTATAAAATACAAGCGCGTTATTAAAAATATATTAATATTTAAGCTTTATAAAATAATTTATAATTTTGATATAAGAGTATTAATTAAAGTTATAATCAATAAGACACTTAGAATTAAATTATTATTAATCGTTTATATAGATTTAAAATCATTTTATAAATATCTTGTTAAGTTAAGAATTATATAAAAAAAGTAATTTATAATCGATATTATATATTTTTATTAAGCTTATAAATAATATAAAATCGCGAAGATTAAATAGATTAAAAAAAATTTAAATCTTGTTAATTTTATAATAAAAACAAAATCTTTAAGTACTT
>Ga0302221_10002455_pt1 | contig 11533 bp, 12 predicted proteins | sample II_Palsa_E2_1_FD_193517 | JGI IMG/M metagenome (GOLD analysis project Ga0302221, IMG submission 193517) | Peat permafrost microbial communities from Stordalen Mire near Abisko, Sweden - II_Palsa_E2_1 | ecosystem: Environmental > Terrestrial > Soil > Palsa > Peat permafrost | place: Sweden...
GAGCATGATATTCTTAATGACAAAGACAATAATAAATTTATTGAGTTAGCAGTTGAGCCCCAGGCTGCTTATATTGTAACCGGAAATAGTAATGATTTCATTTTAAAAAGTTATGGAGGTATTTCCATTTGTTCACCTAAAGAATTTTATGAATTCCAAACTATGATTTGATCCCGGCAGTCTGCTTCACTTAAGTGATCCCCCAACAACAACTTTACCCTAAGTCAAGCACAGGAACAAAAGCATTATTTCCTCCACCTGATCAGCTAAAAATTAAAATTTAGGCTTAAATTTGTTGTCTTAGATAAATTACTATGGCAACTATCGAAACAACATACCTGGGCGGATTACGCACTGAAGCAACGCACGTTCAGTCTGGCACTAAAATAATTACTGACGCCCCTGTTGATAACCAGGGCAAAGGCGAAGCTTTTTCACCAACGGATCTGCTATCAGCATCGCTGGCAAGTTGTATGCTAACTATAATGGGCATAAAAGCCCGAGATAATAATATTGACATCGACAATACTACCTGCGCTATCACTAAAATTATGGCAACTAACCCACGCCGCGTTTCGGAAATTGTGATCAGTTTTAAATTCCCGAAGCAATATACCGAAGAACAGCAGCAATTGTTAGAGAAGGCGGCGCTTACCTGCCCTGTTTATTACAGCGTTCACGAAGACCTTAAGAAAACAGTTGATTTTGGATGGGAAGTGGAGGTGAAAGCTTAAAGGTAAAAGGCGAAAGGTTTTTTGTGGTTTGGAATTAACATTCTGAAATTGATACTCCCCACCCTTCGCAGTTCAGCTAACCTCAAATCTTTTCCATATAACTTAAGTTATTTCTGCCGAAACGTCAGTTGCAGCTTCTTTCGGACTTCCGGACTTTACTGACTTCCGGACTATTCTCCAATCACTGAAAGCGCTTCTTCAACTGATACCTGCCCATGAGAAAGATCAAGCACACATTCGCCATCTTTTATCAATAGCAATTGCGGGGACTCATGATATACCTGGAAATCGGTTGCTATTTGGCTGGACAAATCCCGGTATTTGATGAGGTCTAAAAAGTAGAGAGGCAAATCACCGGGTAATTTATTCCAATCGAGCTCAAAACGTTTTTTTACCATCATACTAATGGAACAGCGGGTACTGTGTTTAAAAATTACGCTATAGCCTTGTTGCTGCTTAATGCCGTTAATTTGATCGGCCGATTCCAGCGATGTCCAGTTCATAATAATAATTATAAGATAATATGCTTATAAAACGCAAAACAACATAAAACTGTTTGTAGGTTTTAAGCAAATGAGAGAAAATGACATTTAACTGTTAACGGCCGCTTTTGGGGTATGAGCCATAAGCCGGGCACAGTTTATTTGAGCAGGAAGCTATGCTTCCAAGTACTAAAGCAATAAGGGCAATGTAAATTATTTTTTTCATTTTCATTCGAGTTAGTTGTTGAACGGAAATCAGCTATTTAAAGTTTCAGCAAGATAAGCCATTTTTATGGCGGTAACAGCAGCTTCGACACCTTTATTCCCATGTTTCCCCCCCGCACGGTCATCAGCCTGCTGCTGATTATCAGTAGTTAACACACCAAATATAACAGGTTTTGAATATTTTAAGGCCACATTAGCTATTCCATTTGCAACAGCGTTACAAATAAAATCAAAGTGCCTTGTTTCGCCCTGTATTACACATCCCAAACAAATTACCGCATCTAATTTACGGTTTTTTAATAATATGTCTGCACCCGATACTAATTCAAAACTTCCGGGAACGGAATATGTAAAAATATTTTGTGTCAGCGCACCGTGCTCTAACAGGCTTTCATAAGCGCCCTGGTATAAAGCATTGGTGATACCTGCATTCCATTCTGCAACTACAATGCCAAAATGATAAGGCGCTGCCGGTGGTACGTCAGTATGAGAAAAATCAGATAAATTTTTTAGCTGAGTCGACATGTTTTTGTAGAATTACGATTTATTTGATTGCATTACTACTTTTCATTGCTGAATTTTAATTAGAAAATTTGCTTTGTAAAAACAATTCACTAATTCAATAAATCACTAATTCAATAATTAATCAAAGCTTGGCTTCCACACGTGCAATATATTCCTCAATATTCGTCGCCTGGGGGCTATCGGGATAATCGCTTTTTATTCTTTTATAAGCATCATCAGCTGATTTATTGTCATTTTGCGCTTCATAAGTCAACCCAAGCTTTTTCAGGTAAAGGGGGGTCAAAAATTTATTGTTTGCTTTATCAGCCGCTTTTTTAAAGTAGGTCTCGGCTTTATCGTAGTCTTTTAATTCCACATAGGCATCGGCTGTACTTCCAAGGGCATTAGCTGCAACCATATTGTCGCCGCCCCTGTAATTTGTTAAATTATCAATTGCTTTGCTGTATTCCCCTTTATTTAAATAAGCAATGCCTAAGTAAAAATAAGCCAGGTTGGCCGCTTTGGTATTACCATAATCATTAATAATTTTTTGAAAGCCAGGGTAACCCGCATCACCATTTATAGCTTTGTCCCAATCTTTTTTAGCCCAAAAATCCTGGGCTACGTACATTTGGTTGGATGCGGTTATCTCACGCGGACCTATATAAAATTTTTGATAAGCAATATATATAAGGATCATGGCTATAATAGCGCCGCCGATGAACGTTAAACTTTTTTGATTCTCCCGCACAAACCTTCCTGTTTGTCCAATTTCTTTCTTTTCTACTGGAATCTTTAGATTCTCCTGGGCTTTTGACATTTTTATTCTAAAATTAAAGTTTGCAAAACTACGCTTTTCAAAAATTTTTAGCAATACCTTTTTGGATTAAATATTTGTAGTTAGAGACTGGGGGTTAGAGATTAGAGATTAGGAGTACAGATCAGGCGCTTAGTTAATTGGAGTTTAGGTAAAAAGACAACGACAAATGAGCCTAACTACTCCCCGATCACTAAATTCAAACTAATTTCCAACCTCTAATCTCTAATCACTAAATTTGAACGATGTACTTACAGCAATTATCAGTTATCAATTTTAAAAACTATACCGAAGCCGGGTTAACTTTTAGCGAAGGAGTTAATGTTTTTACGGGGAACAATGGCGCCGGGAAAACGAATTTGCTGGATGCTATTCACTACCTGTCGTTATGTAAAAGTTATTTTAACCCAATTGATAGCCAGCAAATAAAACAAGGAGCTGATTTTTTTATCATTACAGGTAATTTCAATAAAAACGGCAACCCTGAGGCGGTGGCCTGCTCGGTTAAACGTAACCAGAAAAAGCAATTTAAACGCAATAAAAAAGATTACCAGCGGCTGGCCGACCATATCGGCTTGTTTCCTTTAGTGATGGTGTCGCCTTATGATATCAGTATTATTATAGAGGGCAGTGAGGAGCGCCGGAAATTTATTGATAATGTGATATCCCAAACCGATAATTTATACCTGGATGAACTGATCGTTTATAATAAGGTATTGATTAACCGTAATGCTTTGTTAAAGCTAATTGCGGATACCGGGCGGTATGATCCGCATTTATTGGAGGTGCTTGACGAACAATTAATTGCCTCGGGAAACCGGATTTTTGAAAAACGCAAAGCCTTTATGCAAAGCTTCACCGAAATATTTAACAAACATTACCGGTTTTTAAGTGATAATGCCGAGCAGGTTGAATTGATATATGAATCACAATTATTACAGGACGACTTTACAACACTGTTAAAAAAGAACATTGAAAGGGACAGGGCCCTGGAACGCACTACTGCAGGTATACATAAAGATGACTTGTTGTTTGCTATTCATGGCATGCCAATGAAGAAATTTGGTTCGCAGGGTCAGCAAAAATCTTTTTTAATAGCTTTAAAATTGGCGCAATACAGCTTTTTAGATCAGCAGAATAAGTTTAAGCCCATATTATTGCTTGATGATATTTTTGATAAGCTTGATGACCAAAGGGTAACCAAATTGATGCAGATGATATCAAATCATGATTTTGGGCAGGTATTTATTACCGATACCAATATAAGCAGGGTTAAGGGCATATTTAGTGAAATAGGCGTGGATATAAAGTTGTTTAAAGTAAAGGGGGGCGAAATAGATGCGTAAAGCTAATGATAAAACACTGAAAGAAGCTATTGAGCAAATGCTTCAGGTTTATAAAATTAAAAAGCGGTATGATGAAACGGCAGTAATTGCCAACTGGCCACAACTGGTAGGCAAACCTGTGGCCAACCGTACCAAAGAATTATTTATACACAATAAAAAATTGTTCCTGCGTATTGAATCATCTGTAATAAAAAACGAATTAATGCTCATGCGTACGCAGATAATTAACAAGATAAATGAGGAGGCAAAAGCAGTATTGGTGGAGGAGATTATTTTTCTTTAGTAAACCGCGGCAAAAAGCCCCGGAAATTTAAATCATCGCTCATCCTTGAAATGGCAAGAATAAAAAGGCCCGGAAGTATAAACGCAAGCTGTGCTTCTGGGTGGGTCCTGTAAAGCAATACTGTGCCCGAAACTAATACTATTATCAGCAGGCAATACAATATGTATTTTATCAGCAGTTTCATAATCCCTATTTGACTTTTATTTTAGAACGTTAATATAAGATACAGATTGTCTTAACTTTATAAAAATATAAACTTCTTTTGGAAAAACCAAAAGAAAAGAAAAAGCCGGTTATTGTTTTTGTTAACATTGCCCCGGCTTGCTGGCAAATGTCAGAACTTTTCGAGAGCGGAAAAGAAGAAACCACCCTCAATTTCTGCGTTTTCTGCAGAATCAGAACCATGAATTGCATTGGCTCCGATTGATTCGGCAAACAAATTACGAATAGTCCCCTTTTCAGCTTTTGAAGGATCTGTAGCCCCTATAAGCTTCCGGAAATCTTCAACAGCGTTCTCTTTTTTTAGAATAGCTGCAACAATCGGGCCGGAGGACATGAATTTTACCAATTCGCCATAAAAAGGCCGTTCTTTATGTACTTCATAAAATTGTCCGGCTCTTTCTTCGCTTAATGTGGTGTATTTCATTGCGCTTATTTTGAAGCCGCCCTTTATAATTTGATCCAAAATTTCACCAATATGCCCGTTTGCAACGGCATCTGGCTTTATCATAGTAAAAGTTTTATTTTCTTTCATCGGGATTATTGAATTTATCAAATTAGCGGAAATTATTCCCCGCTTTCATTAAAATTTTCGCAAAAGTAGCTTTTTACAATCAAAACATAAAGGCTTTTACATTAAATTAGATAGCTTCTATTTAATTTATTTATTTAGCTTTGCAACTCTTTTTTAAAAATTGATGTTAGATATAGCCTCGCTTACTGAACTTTTAGCACAGCCCAAAAAAATAGTAATTACTACTCATCATAAACCTGATGGTGATGCTATGGGTTCGTCTTTAGGTTTATATAATTATTTAATACAGCAAGGCCACCATGTAAAGGTTATTACCCCGACAGATTATCCTGAATATTTTAGCTGGCTGCCGGGCAATGGTGAAGTTATTATTTACACCGAAAATTTAAAAGAAGCAGCAACATTAATAGCCGATGCTAAAATAATTTTTTGCCTTGATTTTAATGCACTTGGCCGCATAAATGAAATGGGCGAACTGGTTAGGAAAAGTAGTGCTGTTAAAATTATGATCGACCATCATCTGGAGCCGGAAGATTTTGATGATTACAGGTACTGGGATATTAATGCCTGCGCAACCGCCCAGTTGGTATATAAATTTATCGCTGAGGAGCTTAATCATAAAGAGTTAGTAAATAAGGATGTGGCCACTTGCTTATATACAGGGATTCTAACAGATTCGGCTTCATTTTGCCTGCCAAACACAACTTCGGCTGTGCATAGGATAACTGCAGACCTGATAGATGCAGGCGCTGTAAACTGGCAGATATATGACCACATATACAATAATTCATCAGAAAACCGTTTACGCTTTTTAGGCCTTTGTTTATCCCAACGGCTGGAAGTTTTATATGAATATAACGCTGCAATTATAGCAGTAACTAAACAGGACCTTGAAAAATATAAGATAGCAACCGGAGAGACTGAAGGAATAGTAAATTATGCTTTATCAATAGCTGGGACCCGTTTAGCTGCGTTTATAGTTGAGCGCAGTGATAAAGTAAAGCTTTCATTAAGGTCAAAAGGCGAATTTCCGGCGAATGATATATGTAAAAAATACTTCAATGGCGGGGGCCACCGTAACGCTGCCGGCGGCACATCAACTGATACACTTGAACATGTTATAAATCAATTTAAATTAATATTACCAGAATACAAAAAACTATTAATACAATAAAAAAAATGAAAAAAAGACTGATATTTTTAGCACTTGCAGCAATGGGATTAGCAAGTTGCAATGGTGGATTTAAAAAAGGTGAAGCGGGGATGTTATATGATATTATTGTTGATAAAGGCGGCCCAAAAATACAGACAGGTGATTTTGTAAGCCTTAACCTTACATTAAAAACCGATGCTGACTCTGTAATCGGCAGCACTTATGATAACGGCATCCCGGCTATGCAAATGTGGCAAAAGCCACAGCAAAAAGGAGATATTATCACCGGTATTGACATGCTTAGCGAAGGCGACAGCGCTGTTATCAAAATAAATATCGATTCATTAAGCAAAGGGCGCCCGCGCCCTGGAGGAGCAAAGGGTAAATACCAGGTATATACCTTAAAAATTGAAAAGGTGATCCCCAAAGGGAACCTTAGCGACCAGGTTTTCCAGGGGCGTGTGCAGGCTTATTATACCGGGGTTGTGGATGCAGCAAAAAAGTTAGCTAAAAGCGCCGAACCCGTTAAGATCAAAAAATACATTGATGACAATAAGCTAAATGTTACCAAAACCGATTCGGGCCTGTATTATGTAATAACCAAACAGGGAACGGGGGTTAAGGCTGTCGTAGGCGACACGGTAGTGGTAAACTATACGCTTAAATTAGTTTCGGGCAAAGTTCTTGAAACCAGCGTTAAGGCTGACGCCATAAAGTACAAACTGCCTGTGAGCCCAATGAGCCCATACAAACCTATACATTTTGCTATTGGCACAAAGGGAATGATCAAAGGATGGGACCTGGGTATGCAGTTATTGAATAAAGGCGCAAAAGCAACATTTATTATACCATCAAGCCTTGCTTATGGCGACCATGGCAATCAACAATTTCAGCCATATTCAACGCTTATATTTGATATCGAACTGGTTGATATTATTCATCCAAACCCAAATGCCCCAAAACCTGTAGCTCCTGCACCACAGGCACAGCTACAGCCCGTTAAACCGGTTACAAAATAATAAAAACTTAATATAGCCTTCCCGGTAAATACGGGAAGGTTTTTTTTTATTTATGAAGAAATACATCTTTTACCTGTTGGCTTTAACAATTGCTGTTAAGGCTAATGCCCAAACAGATCTGCAGCGTACCCCCAAGGGTGCCATGTACCAGGTATTTACCCATAATACCAGCGATAAAATAAAGCTGAACGATGTAATAACTTTCCAATTTATCCAAAAAACGGATAAGGACTCTGTTCTTTACAGTACTTATATCACCGGCAAATCTGCACAAGTGCAAATTGTTGCCCCAAAGAATATAGCCGATTTGATGGAAATATTTCCTTTGTTAACGTTAAAGGATAGTGCATTGGTAAAGGTGCCTGCTGATTCGATATTTGCCGGACATGAAGACCAGCGCCCTGCCTTTTTCCCAAAAGGAAGTTATTTAACCTTTATACTTAAAATTGAAAAGGTGCAATCATTAAATGACGCCATAGCTGAGAGGAACGCAGCCATTGAGCAAGCGAAAGCAGCCGAAATTAACGGCGGGAATAAATACATTACCGACCATAAACTTATCCTTAAAACAACGCCTACGGGTTTAAAATATATAATTACTAAACCATCGCTTAAGCTTAAACCACTTAAGGGGGATACTTTATTGGTTAATTATACCGGGCGCACAGTAGATGATAAAGTTTTTGATTCGAGCATTGAGGAGGTGGCCAAAAGTGCGGGTTTGCAGCAGCCGGGCCGCACTTACGAGCCGATACAGGTAATTGTTGGCACCGGCGGGGTTATCCCCGGCTGGGACGAAGGTTTGTTATTGTTAAATGAAGGTTCGAAAGCTACTTTTGTTATTCCATCAAGCCTGGCTTATGGTGCACAAGGAGCAGGTAATGACATCAGGCCATACAGCACCCTGGTGTTTGATGTTGAACTTGTAAAAGTTAAACCAATAAAACATCCGGTAACGCCAAAGCCCGCAGTGAAAAAGCCGCTGCATAAAAAGAAGCCATTGCATAAAAAGTCAACTACAGCAGTGGTACAGAAAACCACATAATTTATCACATTGTCATTCTGAGCGATAGCGAAGAATCTTCTGCTCCTTAAAGGTAAACACCATGCTTGTCGAGCGCAGAAGATCCTTCACTTTGTTCAGGATGGCAAAACGGGCCAGCGTATAATAGGCATAAGGCAGATATTATGTTTAAATTTGCAGCATGTTACTAACCGACACACATACCCATTTGTATTATGAAACTGATGATACAAAACGGGCCGGGTTAATGCAGCGTTGCCATGAAAACAGCATCATCCGTCTTTTTTTGCCGAATGTTGATGCTTCATCCGTTCCGCTGGTTTTTTCCCTTGAAGAATCATTCCGGGGTATTTGTTTCCCGATGCTTGGCTTGCACCCATGTTCGGTAAAGCCCGGGTGGGAGGAGGAGTTAAATACTATAAAGGGAGCCGTTCATCAGCATAAAATAATAGCCATTGGTGAAATTGGTATCGATCTGTATTGGGATAAAACCACTTTACCGCAACAGATACAGGCGTTCAAAACGCAAATTGCCTGGGCAAAGGAGCTTAAATTGCCAATAGTTATTCACTGCCGGGATGCGTTTAATGAGGTGTTTGAGGTGCTTCAAAGTGAACAGGATGAAAATTTGCGCGGTATATTCCATTGTTTTACCGGAACACTTGAACAAGCTAATAAAGTAATTGACCTGGGTTTTTACCTCGGAATCGGCGGGGTTGTTACTTACAAAAACTCAGGTTTAGATAAGGTTGTAGCGCAAATCGGTTTAAAGCATATAGTTTTAGAGACAGATTCTCCGTACCTTGCACCCGTTCCTCACCGGGGTAAGCCAAATGAAAGTTCATACCTGGTATATATTGCCCAAAAAGTTGCAGAACTGCACCAAACCGACCTGGAAACCGTAGCTGATATAACTACGGAAAACTCGGGGCTTATTTTTGGTGTATAATTTTAGTGTTCATAGTCCATGGTCGATAGTCCATAGACCATGGTAATTTTGTTAAGGCCTTTACAAGTATAATAAACCATGGACTATCGACCATGGACTATGAACTAAACTAACAACAACCTACTATTCATGAGCCAGATATTGATCATTTACACCGGCGGCACAATAGGTATGATGAGCGACCCGGTAACCAAGGTGCTTAAGCCGATCAATTTTGAGCAAATAATGGACAATGTGCCAGAGCTTGAAAAGCTTAATTGCAAAATTTTGGTACATTCATTTGATGAGATCATTGATTCATCGAACATGAACCCTGCTATCTGGAGTGAGATTGCCGGTTTAATCGAAACAAATTACGATGCTGTTGATGGCTTTGTAATATTGCACGGTTCGGATACCATGGCATTTACAGCATCTGCCTTAAGTTATATGCTCGAAAACCTGGGCAAACCTGTAATTTTTACAGGGTCGCAGTTACCTATCAGCGCGGTGCGTACCGATGCGAAGGAAAATTTAATGACAGCCATTGAAATTGCAAAGGCTAAAAAGCATGACCGTGCGCGCGTACCCGAAGTTTGTATATATTTTGATTATAAATTATTCAGGGGGAACCGCTCGTTTAAATATAATTCTTCCAAGTTTGAAGCTTTCCGGTCGCCCAATTATCCTATACTGGCTGAATCCGGCGTTCACCTTCGTTTCAGCGCAAATGATATCCGTCATCCCAAAGATGATGAAGCGTTAATTGTTCATAAAAATTTGGTAAGTGATGTGGCCGTATTAAAATTATATCCCGGCATTAGCCCAAAAGTGGTTGAAACCATTTTAACCGCCGATGTAAGGGGCATTGTAATGGAAACATTTGGCGCAGGTAATACCACAACCGACCAATGGTTTGTCGACCTGCTTAAAAATGCGATAGATAGCGGTAAAGTGATCCTGGATATTTCACAATGCAAGGTAGGTACCGTTGAACTTGGCCGTTACGAAACCAGCAGGCATTTAAAAGACGTAGGCGTAGCTAACGGTTATGATATGACCTACGAATCGGCGGTTACCAAAATGATGTATTTATTGGGCAATTATGATGACCCGAAAATTGTAAAAGAATATTTGGAAACGGATATAAGGGGTGAAATTACGGTATCGTAGTTTTAAATATAGGATACGGGCGCTATTCAATTGTCGCTTCATTATCAAACGTTCCTACGGAACGTGAGAATGGCTTCTATAAATCTTCTACCAACCAAACATCCCTACGGGACGTGACCCGCAATACTCGTCCCATCGGGACGTATGGTTGGTAGCATTGAATCAAACAGCTTTTAGCGTTCCGTAGGAACGCCTGGTGAAAATGCGTGAATTTGCCCTGAATCACTAAATCAATAATTATCCTAAATCAATAATTAATTGTTAGTTTAGTGTCCAATTTACAGTTAATCCTAAATTAACCCGTTATGCTATTTCATAAAGCTTTTTTACAAAAGGCGGCAAGGTTGTTTTGCCTGTCTTTTACCGTATTATCAGTTGCCCTAAATGTTTTCGGTCAAGTGCTAAAGCCTCCACATAATGGCGGCGATTTATCGCCTTTTAAAAGATCAATTGCGGATTTTGATAAAGGCTGGCATTTTAATTTGGGCGATGTAAAAGACGGCGAAAAAACCAGCCTGGATGATGCCAACTGGCGTTTGCTCAACCTGCCGCACGACTGGAGCATAGAGGGAAAATTCAGCAAAGATAACCCTGCCACACCCGAAGGCGGCGCTTTGCCGGGAGGTATTGGCTGGTACCGCAAAATGTTTACTGTGCCGGTATCCTCAAAAAACAAACTGATTTATATTGATTTTGATGGCGTTTACCAGAAAAGCACAGTGTGGGTAAACGGGCATAAATTGGGCTTCAGACCAAATGGATATATCTCATTTAGGTATGAACTTACGCCTTATCTCAATTTTGGAGGAAGCAATACGATTGCCGTAAAAGTGGATAACTCTGTTCAGCCGAACTCAAGATGGTATTCTGGTTCGGGTATTTATAGGAATGTTTGGTTGGTGACTACGAGTGATTTTGGTGCGATAGACCATTGGGGAACATTTTTTACCACCAGTGATGTAAATGAAAAATCAGCTACCGTAAACGCTGAAATCAAAATAAAAGGACGCGCTTATGATGTTAAAACAACTTTGTATGATGCTTCTGCGAAAAAGGTTTCCGTTGATTCAGCCCACTATGCAGAACATGTA
>Ga0302221_10002457_pt1 | contig 11529 bp, 3 predicted proteins | sample II_Palsa_E2_1_FD_193517 | JGI IMG/M metagenome (GOLD analysis project Ga0302221, IMG submission 193517) | Peat permafrost microbial communities from Stordalen Mire near Abisko, Sweden - II_Palsa_E2_1 | ecosystem: Environmental > Terrestrial > Soil > Palsa > Peat permafrost | place: Sweden...
GATTTTTGATTTAAATAGCATATTTAAGTTGCTATATATATTCTTGCTATACTAAAAGTATTTTTATTAGATGAACTTGCTAAAAGCTTGCACTTAAAAAGAGTTTTTTTAATTTATAATTTTAATAAAGCTAGCTAAAGCTTTGCAAGAAATAGCTTTAGCTTTCTTTATATCTTTTATAGCTTTAATAAATGCTTTATTTTAAATATTATATATTATTAATATATCTCTTTTTAATTTAAAAGCTTCTTTATTTTAAATTATATCTTTTTAGCTTATAATTATATCTTTTACTTTATCTTTACTTTATAATAGTATAATATTAAATGTTGTAATTGTAGTAGCTTTCTCTTTATTTAAAAGGTTTTTAATAATATTTATCGCTTGTGCTAAATTTGTAACTTTAGTATTAGCAATTTGCAGCTTTGTAAGTTTGTAAAGTGCAAATGTATAATATATAACTAGGAGCTTTTTGTTTTTAGCTTCTTTAGTAAGGGTTTGCTTTGCGCTTGAGATTTTAGCTTTATTTTCTTGTATTATATAAGGAATTTGATATTTTTGCAAAGTGTAAAATGTATAAGTAAATTATAAGGTTGTAAAGCATAGATGTAAAGTTATATAAGTTTTAATAAGGGTAAATGTTTGCTACTTTAAAAAAATTAACTAGTTTATAACTAGAAGTAGTGCTCTTAAATATTATAAGCTTTTAAATATATAAAATAAGAAAAAAGGTTAAAGAAAAGGTCTTTTTTTAAAGTATAAGTCCTTTGTTATATAAAAGTAAAAGTAAGTTAGTGTTATATGCAAAAAAGTCTTTTATAATATATTTGCTTAAAGGAAAAAAGCAATTATAATACTAGAAAATAAAGGGTTTAAAGCAAATATATATAATTTTAAAAACTTGACTAAATTAAGGAACAAATTAAGGGTTTTTATAGATAAAAGGAATATAAAAAGCAAGTATAAATTAGCCTTGTCTTTCTTATATTTATTGCTTGTTTCAAGCAAGTAAAAGTAAAATAAGTAAAGGTTTTGTCGCACACAGTACAGGGTGATCGAATCAAGAAGTGATCAATGAATTGTCTAATTAGAAACTAGAAGAGATGGGGGGAGAGCTCCCATGATATAGGGCGCGGAGCTCCCCTGATTACGTGAGCTCAGGCCTTAGGCTGCCGTGAGCCCCTACAGTTGCGACAGGTTTTTAGTAAAAAAATGCAAGTATAAGTTAAAAGTAAATAGAAAATATAAAAAACTTTATATATAAGATAAGAAACTTTATATATAACAAAGGAAATATATAAAAAAAGTTTTAATAATTAAACGCAAAAGCAAAAAGCAATTAGAGCTAAAATAAGAAGAAAATGCTAAGTTTTCTCTTAAAACAATTTTTATAATTATTTCTCTTCTTTTAATAACACCTCTTGCAGCTATTTTAGTATTTTAATAGCTTAGAGTATAGCAATATTACTAGAGTCTTGTTTTAGCTAGTTGCAAAGTTTCTTTACCTTCTTTAGCTAATACTTGTAGCTTTTAAGTTCTTTTGCTTATACTTTAATAGTTATAGCTATAATTTTATTGTTATTGTTATTTTTTTTAGCCATAGTTAAATAGAGGGCTTTATTTAGTTTTTTTTGTTGTTATTAGTCTTTTAGTTTTATTATTATCTTATATTTAATGCTTTTAGTATAGCTTTTATATTGCTTGTAGCTTAAATTAGCTTTTGCTAAATAATTGTATTTGCAAACTATAATTGTTAATTAAGTCTTAGCTTAAGTGAAGTCTAGTTTTAAGTAATATAATCCTTTTTAAGTTATTTTTGTATTTTAGAGTATATATAAATTAAAGTTTAAGTATTAATTGCTATATATTTATAGTTAATAATAGCCTTTACTCTTAATCTTCTTCTTTACTTGCTAATTTAGCTTTATTCTAATTATTATTAAAGCAAATATATTTCCCCTTTTTAGATTTAAAGAGCTTTAAGACTTATATAACAATTCTAGTGTCTTTTTTAATTTCTTGGGTAGTATTAGTATAAAACTTTGTAATAGCTCCCTTTTCTAGTTTTATATTAATTTAGAATTTAACTTCTTTAAAAGTAAGCTTTAATACTTTATCTTTATAAGAATACTAGTATTAATCTCTTTTAACAAATTGCTTTAATCAATCTTTTGCATATATATAATATAAAAGAGTCTTATCTAATTTTTCTAGTATATAAGTCCCTTTTAACTAGTTTGCTTTTTTAATTTTATATAATTTTAATTACTAGTATAAAAGCTTAATATTTTTAGACTTGTTTTAATTAATATTCTTAATATTATATACTAGAATAAAAAATTTAGCTTAAATTAGTTTCTTATAAATCTAGTACTTAGCATTAAAGTTAGCTTTGCCTTTAGTATATTATTAAGTCTTTTGCAACTTGGACTCTTTAATGTCTTTATTATATATTTACATCTATTATATATAAAGCTATAGCAAGGTTAATTAATTATAGACTTTATCTTATTTAAGAGTCTTTTATATAAGGTAATAAGTTTCTACTAAAAGTATTACTTCTTTGCTATATATTATATAAAAAGGAGTAAAGCTTATAAGGTTATATATAATAGTTTTATCTGCAAAAAGCACTCAAAATAAAAGGTTTACTTATAATTTCTTTCCTCTTATACTTAAACCAATTAAAGCTAATGCAATTAATTAATGCTTATACTTTACTATTTTATTAGCTTTAGCATTATATATAAAAATTATAATTTTACAAATCTTTAGCTTTTAAAGCTCTTTAATTATAAAACCTTTAAATTTAGCACTATTATTAACTTTAAGTTTTTTAAATAAATTATATTAGCAGATTACTTTAGTTTAAATAAACTTTGCAATCTTCTTGCTAATAAGATTCTTTATAAGCTTAGCTTTTAGCTATTTAAAGAAGTTATTCCTAGCTATTACTAGACAATTATAGCCTTTGGATTTGGGCAGCTTTATAATATTTATACTAATATAGTAAAATAGAGGTGTAGCTTTTGTAGGAAATAGGGCTTTTTCTTATTATTGCTTATGCTTATATTAATATACTTTGCAAGAATTGCAATACTTGCAAATATTATTGTAAAAACCCTCCTAATAATATCTATAAGCTAGCCTTGCAAAAGTAGTCTCTTAGCCCAAATGTCACGAGCGCCAGATTCATAGCCCAGGAAAGAGCGTTGGTTGAATGGTCTCAATTACGACTATTTAAAGCTAAGGAAAGAAGAGGTTATTTACAAAGGATCGGTTCATACAAATACTCGAGAGTTCTGCCGCCCCACACCGCCTATGCTAGCCGCGCTAGTGCACGTGACCACGTGACATGGCCAGAGCCAGAACCGTAACACCAAATAACTAGTTTTATTATACAACTTTTTTATAATCTCTGCTTGTTAAGCTAAATTATCAAAAATTAAATGCAAGAAGTATATTTTGCACTTATTCTTCTATAATTACCTATTATATATACTATAATTTAGTGCTTCTTTCTTTGATTTATAGAATTTGCCCTTAAATATGCTTTTAAGCTTAGCTAGTATAGTTAAATACTTTGCAATTGCTTAAAATTGCTTTAAATAGCTTTTATTAAGTAAATTAATTAATATAAAACTATTAATTACATTTTAGAGTATTAATATAAATTAATATATAATGTTGTAATTATTAGTTATATAATTTAAAATAGCTTTTTACTTAAGTGCTTAAAACTTAAAGCTACTATAAAAGGGGAAATTCCCCCTTTAAAAGTAGCTTAAAAAATGAGGCTTGCTTTTAAAGTAAGGCTGTAACTTAAAAGTTCTAGCTAAGCAAGGCTTTAGCTAATTAAAGTATATATTGCATTTAATATTACAATGCTTTACTATTTTTACGCTTTTAATAACTAGTTAAATTTTAATTATATTAAGCTTTAATATAATAAATTTATTAATATCCAAATTATCCTTTAAATTATCTTTATAATAAAGGCACCAAGACAATTTATTAGCTGTAATATGCTTTCTAACCTTTATATAATATACTTTAAAGTCAAATAGCTTAATTTATATAAGCTAGTATATAATTAAAGCTTTAAAAAAGTTAATAGCTGCCCAATTTAGCTAAGCAACAAGCATATTTGCATTTGTTTCTAGGATAAAATAAATATTATATAGCCAAAATTGCAGTTTTTGCAAAGCTTTAAAAACCCTTCTATATTTTCTCTTAATATCATTATAGCTTTATTTAGCCTAATTCCACATTTTAGATTTATATTAAGCAACCCTCTTATATTCCTTATTATTATACTAGCTTAAAACTGCTCCTTATTTAAATAAGCTAGCATTTATAGCTAAAATAATAAGTCCTTATAGCTTTGCTAAGTTATAATATAGCTTGCAAAGCAATAGCGCAATAGTGAGTTTTTTTGAAAGTCTATATTGCTTTAATTTATTTTTCCCCTTATAAGAAGAGCTCTCCTTTCTTAAGCAGTTAATAAATTAGTTTAGCTCTTATAATATATATAAATTCCTAAGAATACTTTAGCCTTTATAATATTATTGCACTAATACTAGTCTAAAATTTTACTAACTTTAGCAGCAGCAAAGCTTCTTTCTCCAGAATTATATATAAAACTTATAATACTTATATTATTATAGCAAAATTGTAATTTAAGTCTAATAAAAGCTTTAGCTTGTTTAATTTAATTTAAGGCTTTATTTAAGTTTTGCAAATACTTAAATACAAATTAACAAATCCTAAAAAGCTTTAATTTTTTATTATAGTTAGTATATAGCCCTTTTACCTTAATATTATTAATAAATAATATAGCTATAACTAAAAACAAGTCTTTTAAGATTGTTATTATTATTTATATAAATTGGGTCACTAAATTAGTAGCTCTTTGCAATAGAGTAGTTATTTTAAGTAAGCTAAAAAAGGTTATAAAAGCTATTATATCTTTTTTTTTTATATTTAAAGTAAGCTAATTATATTTAAAAAAGAAATTAATTAAAGAAGTATACTAATATTTAGCAAATTCCTCCAAAACTTGTCTATTAATAAGAGTATATTAGCATCTTATAAAGTAACAAAATTTATCTTTATTGTTATATTAATAAGTTTGTAAATGCTAGCTAATTTCTTTGCAACTAAGAATTAAGGGTTTTTATAAAATTTATTACATTTTTCTAATACTCCTTAATTTAAGCATTTTAATAGCATTTTTATTACTACTAGCACTAAAGCTTTAAAGCAAAGGAAGCTCTTTTCTTGCTAAGCTTTATATAATACTATTTTAATAAGAATAAAAGGGCTAATATCTTTATAAATCTTTCTTACTTCCTTTTAGTTAAATGCAATAGCACCTTTATAGTTAATTATTAGTTCTTTAAATATAGCCTTTTTTTTTCTCTTAAAGCTAATCTTTAATGTCTAGTTTTGCTAATTATTTTAGTATAAAGCAAGAATTTTTTAGTATTATAGTAAAGTGTAAGAGTAAATAATTCTAGTATTTGCTTACTTGCTTTTGCAAGATATCTTATACTTTAAATTGCTTATATTAATTAAATTATTTACTAAGTCCTTTGCTTACTTTATTATTTTTATTAATTAGCTATATATTTTTAGCTTTTAGTTTATAAATATTATTTGCTAAAAGTGTAAAGGGCACACTTATAAAGTCTTGCAATATAATAGCCATTTTCTCCAATTTCACTTATTTTAGTATACTTGTATACAAGATTTTCTTGCTTTTGTTCTTGTCTTTTAAATATAGCAATACTCCCTTTAATTTATCAAAAAACTATAAAAACTCTAGAGACTTTAGTCCTTCATTCTTAGCTTTAAAGATAAAACTAGCTAGTATCAAATAATATAATTTTACTTTAGCATTTAAAATATTAGTATTTAAAATATTTACTATTTGTTTTTGTATCATATCTAAGAAGTGCTTTATAAAAGCTAAAATAAAAGCGCCTTTTATAGCTCCTATATTTAAAAAAATTAATAATGCTAATCCCAAAATTGTAAAACTCCTTTAAAAACCCTAAAATAACCTTTATTCCTTTAATATTCTCTTTAGCTAAAGCATTAAGCTTTAATTTTCCTCCTCTTCCTTATTACTCAAGTCCACTTTCTTAATTTTGGGCTAAAAGTCTTACTATAACTAAACTTTCCTTCTAAAGATACTCTTTAGCAATAAAATAATTATAATTATATAAGTATTCTTTAAGTCTTTTAAATTAATAAATATATTATCTTATAAACTATTATCTTTATAATTTATTACTATTTTCATCTTGCTAATAAATAGTATTTTTTTTTAGCAAAGTCTTAAAAGAATTATCAATTAAAAAGAATATATCCTTGCAATTAACTCCCTTTATAATCTTAATCCTAATTCTAGCTATATTAGCAAAACTAAACTAGTCTCTTATAATTATAAATATAATAAAGGTATTAATGCTATAAATAATATAGCTTAAGTTTTTAGCTATTTTTGTAAATAAGATATTACATTTAACTTTAATATCTAGTATATTATAGCATTCTATTTCTCTATTAAAGCTATATAATAAAAATCAAAGTTAAAGGGATATAATAATGCTCTTCTTTGAAATAAAAGTTTTAAAGTTAAATGCAGCTATATTTCTTTAAAGTATATAGCTAGTTACTTAAGCTAGCTAAGTTATATTTTGCATTATATATTCTAGTTTATTAGCTATAATAATTATTTTAGTTATTTTCTTAATTTCTTTAGCTATATATATAGCTATTACATTTCTTATTTTTAGAATTGTTATATAAGCTTAATTGTCTCTTAGCTATTAGTGCTAAATTATAGCTATAAAATTAGGAGTTTTAAGGGCATTAATAATTATTTTTATCCCTTTTTGCATATATAAAAGCAAAATAATTGCTTTCTTTAATTATAAAATAAGCTCTTTTTGCAAAGTATTAACTAATTCTAGTTTTTTATTAAAAGCTAAGTTAAAGTTTATATTTTATAAAGGTTTAATATCCCTTTTAATTCCTAGTATAGCAAATTTTTAGCCTTTTGCTTGCAAAAGCTTTTCTTTTGCTTAAGCTTATTGCTTTATAATATCCTAAGCAATTTATAGTCCTTTTCCCTTTGCTTTTAAAGATTTAGCAATATTAATAAATAATATAAAGTATACTATATCCTTATATATATTACTAATAAAGATATTATCTTTATTTATAATATTTACATAATTGCCTTTAAAAATAAGAATATTATCTATATTTTAACACAAAATCTTTTCGCTCTTATATAAATTGCTAAGTGTAAAAGGGGCTTAAGACTTGTTTCTTTTATAGTTATTAAGCATTTGCAAGTTACATTAATATATTATAATTATACTTATTCCTTTAAAGCTAAGTCTTAATTTAGTTAAACTAATATTAATTATTTTATAGTATAAAAGGTATATGTTGGTAGAATTGATTATCACGTGCAGGGCACTAAGCCTAATGCGGTTAGCGCATTCCCGCAGAGTATATCCTCTGCGCGTACACAACTGAATACGATAACTTTCACCCACTTGACGCAATTGCATATCATGATATTACGTGCCGTGCTACGCGTCCTGGGTGAACCGACAGTATAAAAGGCTAATTAAGTTCCTATTTTCCTTTGCACTAGTTATAGCTATCCTTATAAATATACTTAAAGTTAACTAGCTTTTATATTAATAAACAATTATTTAAGTGTATATAATTGCAATTAAAATTTATAATATTATTATAATCTCTTCTAAAATACTTTAAATAGTTTTTATTAAATAACTAAAATATAGCATTAACTTAAGCTATATTTTGCTAAAAATCCGGTTATAAGCAATTATTACTAGTTAATATAAATGCTTCCCCTCCTCTTTTATTATAATAATCACCTTAACTTCAATTATGTCTACTAAAACCCCTTTTACTTTTAAAAATAACCTCTAAATACTTAAGTGTTTTTTAGGTTATTAATTGTAAAGAGTATAAACTAAATCTTATTAGTAATAATAGCAGTTAAAGTATTAATAGCCTTTTGCAAATCTTTTTAAGTAACAAATAAAATTAATAGTTTTTGCAGTTTTTTTGTTAGTTGATTAATTTTACTAGCAAGTTTTTTTAGGCTTTATTGTTTTAAAAGCAAGAACCTTTAATACTTTACTAGTTTTAATAAGTTCCTTTGCTAATACAAGTATAGTTAAAAGTAAAAGAAAGGCATATTTATTATTTGTTGCAAGTATTATATTTTATATAATTATATTAAAGTATTTTTAGTATAATTAGGAGTATTTAAAGTTATTAGCCTTATTATATTAGCATTTCTTCTTTCTATACTTATATGCAAATATAGCAATTTTGTGCATTTTGCTATAATTATAAGTTAATATATTTATAAGCTTATAATCAAAGTCTTTAAAAATCTAGTCTTTAAATTAAGAAGAAAGACTCTTTATAAACTTTTAGCACTAGTAATTGCTATCTAATTCCTTTCTCTTTACTAGTTTAGTTAATACCTTATAAAACAAGTTAATAAAGGTCTTAGTAGTAATATACTCTCTTTAGGATTAGGCAATAATTTAATTTAAGAAATTATAACTAATTTTAAAGGTCTCTTAGTTATACTCCTTATACTCTTTCTTTAAAGCTATATAAAACTTGGCTTTATTATACTTGTTAAAGCTATTAATAGAGTATTTAGTATAGCTTTAACTTAATCCTTATATAATAGTAAAATATATCTAATAATATACTTTCTTTTTATAGTTGTAATGACTTAGTAATCTTTATATATATTAATATATTACTCTTAAATTATAAGGCTCTTTGTGCTTTAAGCAAAAGAAGGTATAGTCTAAGAACTAATATATACTTGTTGTCCTCTATTATGCTTGTATTTGGCATTAAAATTGTAAGTTTGTCTTTTAAAAAGGTAAACTAAAGTATAAGTTGCTATACTAATAAATTACAAAGGGAATTAGCAGTTATTATACTCAATTTTGAAGTTAACTAAGTGTTTTTTGTTAAAATAAGTAATAAATGTTTTAATAAGTCCTTAAGGCTTATTTTCTGCTATCTTAATTGCTTATATTATTTTATTTTTGTTTTTTTGCTTTTAGCTATATTTATAGCTTCTTCTCTCTTTTCTTTCTTTTAATTGCTATATCCCTTTAAAAGATTATAACCCCTTTTATAGTATTATCCTTTTATTTATATTATAGCTTTATAGCTATTTTGTATTTATATATTCTTAGTTTTTTGTATTTTTAATTCTTGCTAATCTTATATTTATATTTTACTTGTTCTTATTTTTTCTTATATATCTTATGCACTTTTATATAGCTTCTACTATATAAGGGCTTCCGGCTAATATTCTTACAATTTAGACTTTAAACTAAAGTTAATAGCTTTTTTACTATTAATAGCAAAACAGTTAAAAATAAAACGCAAATCGATAATATAAGCTTATTTAAAAGTGCTAAAACTCCTCTCTAATATAGCTTTATTTTATAATTCCTCTATTTTGTCCTAGCTGCCTCCTCCTATTGCATTTTTATCCCCCTTAAGTCAAGCTTAGCTAAAGGTATTCTTGATTAAGCTAATAAACTGCCTTATAGCTATTTTAGCTTTATATTAGCAAGAATTATTCGGAAATTAGACTATATAAGCAAATTAACTAGCTACTTAATAGAATAAGGACACTTTAGTACACAACTTACTTTATAGACTTTTAAGCTTTGCTTTGCAGGAATCCTAAGTTGTACAATTAATAAAAGCTTCCCTTGACTGCATTTGCAGTTCTTGTATTGCTTACTAAAAACATATAAAGGGGCAAACCTTAGCTAAAAGAAAAGGCCTTACAAGAATATTTCTCGGATACTAAGCAAGCAAGCAATAAGTAAACGCATATATAAGTATAAAGCAATAACAAAAGAAATAACTAAAGCATTCAAGAACCAAGTGTAATTATAAAGCAAAAGCAAAACAAATAAACAAGCAATAAATGAACGATTATTAAGTGATATATATACATGTACAGATAATTAGGAGTAATGCATATCTAGCTACAAAAACCTAGCAATTATACCTCCATTCCAGTCACGTGTAGAACTAGTAGAGAACCTCTGAAAACCTCCAAAATGCGATAGATTTTAGCAGTCTCCTTGGCGCCCCGCCACAATATCCTTATAGCAAAACGTATACTTAGTAACCTTGTTAAAGTCTTCTAAAGGATCTATATAAATTAGACACTTTTCGCTTATATTAACTGTCTTATCTTTTCTATTCCGTTTAGCAAAGGACGTTAGTAATAGTTGTCTTAATTGAGTAGATTCCGATTGGGCGTTTTTGCTAAAGTTAAGCTATAAAACTTGAAGATGCTATCGTTGCCCTTTAATTACCCGATAATACTAGAAGAGGTGTTCTAAGATTTTGCGCTTGAGCGCTAGTACTCGGCCGAAGTCGCTATGTCTTAAGACCGTACTTTTTAGTTGTATTAGCGAAATTAGCAAACTCTCTTTTTGGAATTGCAATAACTGCGGTATCATTCCGATCTGATTTAGTGGATCTAGGCGCCATTTGGTGTTGGTGATAGAAAGGCGTTTCGCGTGTTTTGGTGCGGGTTTTAGAATTTAGGGTGTTTCAGTGGTGCTGAGTCATCCAGGAACCCTATATTTACCCTCCAGCGTACCGGGCGCACCATTCATCTCATGCACTTTAGCCTGAATACAATATCATCAATTTTATCACTGCTACTCGCATTTTTATCATTATTTACACCATTCTGTCCTTCCGCATGCTCGTAATCTTAACAGCGAAATTTCGGTTATTGCGAGTTCCGAGGATAATAAGTAAGATTACGTAGCCGCGGGTAAATGCAAACCTATAGGACGGCAATTTGCGTGTGAATTACAGATATAGAAATCGGCGGCCTTTTTATAGCAGCTCTAGATCGCATTCAACTGTAGAATAACATCATGAGGCTGTTGACTTCGTTGGCGCTTTTCGCAATGTATTTCATACCACTATTGTCCTTTTATCTTTCCCTACTCCCATCATGTTGCTGGGCCTCCGCTCCGCCTCTTATTCAAGCGCGCCAATTCACGCACTTCTTTGCTGCAGTTGCTAGCAACAATCCGGCTATCCCTTCACTCTGGCCATGCAGCAATGCTCGGCTCCTACAGCTTGAGGAAGCTATGGTACATACCCGCGCCATGGCTCAAGCAGCTGCAGCTGCCCTAAATGTCGATAATGCAGAATTATCCGCATCTTTTTGCGTGTGGTTTGGATCAGGTGCGGCATATATTTTTGCTTTGGCCGCGATATGCTAACTATAAGTATCTAAGGAAATTCCAACCCAGTCACTCGAAACCGTCTTAGGATAGATCATTACGAATCTATTTTAACAAATTTAAGACCCCCGGCCGGAACTGTTAATGTAATTTCGTATCTCCAACAACCATATACATTCCCACTTATACCAGTAACTTCACTATTATA
>Ga0302221_10002458_pt1 | contig 11529 bp, 2 predicted proteins | sample II_Palsa_E2_1_FD_193517 | JGI IMG/M metagenome (GOLD analysis project Ga0302221, IMG submission 193517) | Peat permafrost microbial communities from Stordalen Mire near Abisko, Sweden - II_Palsa_E2_1 | ecosystem: Environmental > Terrestrial > Soil > Palsa > Peat permafrost | place: Sweden...
TTTAATAAAAATATTCTTCGTAATATTCTTCGTCTTTTTATTAAACGTTTAATTAATAAAGAATAGACTTGATAATTAAATTAAATTAATCTTATTATTATTATTGTTTTTATTCTTAACGATAATAATATTTTCTTTTACTTTATTAATAACGAGCTTCTTTCTTTAACTTTTATAAAAGAGTTAATTCCTTCTTCGATTTTATTAATATCTTTTTTTTATAAAGCGATAAAAAATGCCTTCGATTCCTTTTATATTAATAATAACAACGCTTTATAATTTATTGTCTTTATTTTATAAACTTAATTAACTTCTTTTTATTATGTCTTTTATATATAAATGACTCTTTTTTATACTCTTTATATATTAATATATATAAATATAATATTAAAAATCTTTATTAATAATGATCTTAATATTATATTTTAACGTTTTAAAAACATTAATTAAAGATTAATAAAATCATTAAATTAAAAAAAAAGTGTATATTTGAACAATATATTGTTTTTATTATATTTTTAAATATTTTAACTTTTAAATAAAATTTCAGACTTTTATATTATATTTTAATTATATTATATTATTATAAAGTTATAATTTTTTCTTTTTTATATTAATATTTATAATATAAAGTTATATAACTATAAGTCATTTAACTTCATTTTTATATTTAAATTATATTTTAATTTACCTTCGTTTTATATCTTATATTATATTTATAAATTGAACTTATAATACTTTTATTATATAATACTTTTAATATATTTCTTTAAAACCTTTAATCGACGCCTCTTCTTTTAATCGCGAATAATTATATTATATGAAACGTTTTATAAATTGTCAAATAATAATTAAAAAATATTATTAATATTAATATTTTAAAAAATAAAGTTTAAAAAGTCGCTTTTAATAAATATTATAAAAGTAATATCAATTTAATAAGATTGATCTCTTTTTATATTCAGATCAAAAAGAGGCTTCTTTAATCGAATAAAAATAAGTGTTTTATTAATTATTAATAATAATAATAAAAGAATAAACATATTAAATCTTAAAATATTTAAGAGTTTAATAACGTCTTTTCGAGCTTTACTTTTGTCTTATAAAATAAGATTAAGTATATCTTTATCTGATTATTTTAATTACTTCTTCTTTTTCTTTTTACTAATATATAAAAGTGCTTACTTTGAAGAGAAGTGTTTTAAAGAGTTAATATTTAATTTTCACGTCTGTTTTAATATTGAGTCGCTATTAAAGGACTCTTTCACTTAGCGCTTAAATCGACGGGTTATTAATATATAGAACTTGATTTTTATATATTAATAAATGGTATAGAGGTGTTATTATTGAGATATATTAGAAATTGGCTATTAGTAGAATAAATCAATGGCTGGTTCGTATAAAAAAGCTGACGTCGCTTAAATCACGGGTTTTTAAGGTGGTTATGCATATCGCTTGTAAGCGGGTGGCGCTAGCCGACGAGCAGCGCAGGGGATTTCTGCTCCTCGAATCGGGAATTCTGTTCAATTGCAAAGATAGAGTCAAGGATTGCCTCAAGCTGCCCTCCTATGACCTTATGAGAGCGCGAAGTCCTGAATGCAACACAGCTTGGATTCTTGATCCTGCCTCTTCCAAGCATCTTTCAAGCAAGCGCGACACAGGTGTTGACCAAAACGGTATGTCCTCTCGAAACCTTACAAATCCTTATACAAATCCTCACTGACTGGGTTTCAAGCTGTTGAAAGCCTTTATAAATCACCTATTATTAACGATCCATCACGACAACTTGACGGAGATCTCGAACACAGACTGCTGGGGCCTAGAAGGCAACGAAGATAGTTTTATTGATTTGGACAACTGAGATCCGCGGCAGGCAAGTCAGGACGTCTATAAGGTGATCGCCTTACTAGTTACGAGCGGTCTCGGAACACTTACTTCTATCTATCCACAATGGACAATTCTGAGAGGAGGATTGTGGCCTTCACCCGTCAAGTCTATTCAACTACCGAGTCGAGAAGTCTTTGAGATTCGAGGGTCGTGAGCAATTATGAAGAAGCTAGATTATATATACATCAGGAAGAAGCACGACCCCTAGCTCATTATCCTCCCTTGCCTCTAAGAATGTTGACGTACTGTCTTGTAGGGAACCTCCTAGTGAAATTAAACGCGACCCCACCCAACCTATTCGCCACATATACCGGCACGATCTCGAGTCGGTTTTCTATGTCTTCACATGGATGTGCATTCGATATGGGTACGAAGATACAGGCGACGGGCTGATAGTTGTGTCATTAAGGGATAAATTTCAAAACCTACTTCATCCTTCATCTTCTCTCCCCCTACCCTCCTCCCAACTGTCAAGATGCTAATATAGAAGCAACATCTGCCCAGTAATAGGATCTTTGAAGGTTGTGCCCTGTTTGCCAGTTGTGAGACTCTTGAGGGCAGTCTTCACCTCCCTAAGAAGATCGACCGCAAAGTCGGGAACGTCTTCAGCCTCTTTTGCAAACTTGTGTTTATCTTCTTGAAGAAATCCCGCAACTGCTGCCGAGGCTAACATACTACGTACTGGGTGTCCTTTGGGTAAAAGTGCCGCCGAAACAATATGCTGGGCTGTGAGGCAACGGGTGTTTAAGTGCCCATCCACAAACACGTTCTTCACAGCTCGTTGGGCCATGATAATGCCCTTAATACGCTCTGCCATCAAAGCCTCCATTCCAGTCACTCCGTACATATCCGCAATTCTGACAAACTCGATAGTAGCGGTGATTGCTTCTTCTGGTGCTAATTCGCCAAAGATGACTCGGCCAAGGTGTAGCCACTGCACTAGCAATTGGAAGCTCCGTGTCGAAATCACGCCATCTTCCTCACTCAAATCTATTGACTGGTCTTCTCCTTCTTGAAACTTCCCTTCAAATGCCGCTTCGAAATATAGGGATTGCTTGCACAGGAGAGCCTTCGGGAGCTTGTATTCGTGGCTTGGAGATCCGACGCGAATTGTGACTTGCGGCCCGGAATAGAGTAGGAGTAGGCTGTGTAATCGTGTCAGTAAAGAACGACACCTGATTCTCTGACTAACTTATTTACAAAATCTTCATAGGGCACGTTCAGAAGTCCCTCCTCAGCACTTGTGGTCGACATACTAGCGGCTGTGAGAATTAAAGATCTGCTGCCTTAAATTCTCTCTTCGCAGCGTTAAGCAGTCCTGCTCCTTACCCCGCAATTTTGAGCTTCCAAATGACAGCGTTCGGCATTCGGATGACTAAGCTGGAACGAGTCATCTGGTGCATCCTAGCTGGCGATATGTGCTAATCGTCGGCTGGCTCTGGAGGGCCTCTACATCCTTTCAGTCTTAGTCGGGAGAAGCGAGTGCGTTTCACAAGCGAGTGCGTTTTAAAATATAATACTATAAATAGCTCCTTATTTATTAATAGATTTTATTATTTATTTTATTATATAAAAGCCTAAAGAATTCTTTAATAAATAAATAAAGAATTAGTTACTTTTAATTATTTTTAATGAAGCTATTAAGATTTAAATGAATTTATTAAATATTTTTTATAAATTTATTTAAGAACTTTTATTTTTATTTTATTTTCTACTTTAGAAATTATACCTTATTTAATACTAACTTCAATTGAATAAAAAGTTGATATTTAATTAAGTAATAATGTCCTACAATTATTTAATTAGATAAAATTAAGGTTAGGGCTTTATTATATAGATTTATAAAAGTATAGTACATTAAAACGCACTTGCTTGCAAAACGCAGTGTGTCAAAGAAATAATCAAACAAATCAATTTAATCAAAAATCAAATCATGATTATTTGATTTGATTTGATTCGTCCTTATTTTAGTTGATTTGATTTGATTTGATTATAAATTAAATAAAATCATGATTTTCAGTCACATGACGTGGTGTAGCAGATCTAGGCCAAATTGGGAGTACTGCCAGGGCTGCTACGCCTAATTAGGCCTAGCTTCCGTGTGCTGTGCAACCTTATTTAAGCACCCCCTTCGCTTAGATTATATATATGCGCTTCTGCCCCTTATTTTAAAGCTGTTAGCTATAAACCAAGGATTTAGCTTTCAATACTCACTCTCCTTATTATAAAACTTCTTATTAATAAAAAATAAAGGTATAAATTATTATTCTGCACCACGTGATACAAATCATGATTATAATCAAATAATCATGATTTGATTTTGATTTGATTTGATTCGTCTCTATTTTTGATGATTTGATTTGATTAGGCCCACAAAATCAAATCAAATCAAATCATTTGACACACTGGCCAAAACGCACTCGCTTCCACTGACTAAGACTGGCAAGGATGTAGAAGCCCCCCAGAGCGAGCTGACGATTAATGATGTCGCGAATTTGACGTCTCAAATCAACGCCACCGCGATAACGAACGGTACTGATTGTTCGGTATGGGGCACAGGGGGCGACCATCTTTGAATATGCACTTCCAAACGGAATGGCCTTGAGTGGTTTCGATATGTATATGAACATCTCGACAACACAGAGCGTTTCCGTATTCGGACGATACCGTTCTAGACTTTTTCGTCGTATATTACTCCTCGGTTCTCAACAGTGTTCAGGCATGGTTCTTGGCAGTACAGTGAACTTCAAAACCGGCTTTGCCCTAAACACTCTTGCAAAAAGAGTTAGCCCCACTTTTCTCGTTTGATCCCTGCGAGCAGCTTTGCCCCACCACCTTCATAGTCGTTCATTAGTAAGCAATGCATAACTCGGTTATACATTCGAAAAGTAGCGTGCAACCTGCTCATTTTAGGCTACAGCCCCGCCACGGGCAAGATTGGCCTCTCAACTCCAATGACACCTCTCAATTCCTCCCTGTCGATCGCAAAATAATCAGTCTTCAGTCCTGTGGCTGGCTGCCCTTCATTAATGTGGACAGAAGGCAACCGCCCCGCCTATTTCAGTATTTCCTCTCCAGCCTTTCCAACGTTAAACCCCACACCTTTACATCACAATCAAACTGGCTCTTTCTCATCCTATCCGCCCTTATCCATGCAAACCTGTCTATTGACTCTCGCTGCTTCAAATATGGGTTTTTCATATGATTCAGCGCTTAACAACAAAGACGAAAAGAAGATTCGTCTCCTCCAACTTTTGCCGCCCAAAGATGCCCCCTCATTCAGCGTTGCCCCCGAGTTTGTCCTTACGACACATATCATCAGCGAAGCTCCGAAATACCAAGCACTATCGTATACATGGGGTCTGCCAGAAGATGGAATGGAAGTGTACAAGGATTGCGAAAAAAAGCCCATACTTATCAATGGAGATCTGTTCTCGGTGTTCCCAAACTTGATGGATGCGCTGTGCCATATCCTACAAGCCTGGGATTTGGCAGACCCCGTTCAAAATATATGGATCGATGCGATTTGTATCAATCAAGATGACCAGGTTGAGCGCGGCCTGCAAGTGCAATTTATGAGCGAGATATATCAAACGGCAAGCCAGGTACTTATATGGCTTGGCAGGTCAAATATGGAGAGCAGAACTGCATTCGACTTTATACACAACCTGGGAAATTTCTCTCTCCCTGCGTATCAGCAATACGTGAAAAACAATGGCGTGCTTTATGCTACTGCTTTCCATGCTCTTTGCCAGCTTCTAAACCGGCGCTGGTTCACACGCATATGGACGCTGCAAGAGTTTGCTTTCGCTTCAGAATTCGACGGTCCGCTGATGATCTGTGGTCGAGATCGTTTACAGTGGCGCTTGTTCTATAGCCTTGGCTACATCGATAATGAGTTCCGCAGAGGCTATGTCAGAGAAAAGCATTCGGGTCCTGTAGCAGGACAATTTTTGCAGGCTCAGGAATACTGGAGCATTGTTTCTACCTTAAATAATATCAAGCGAAATACTCCATTTGGCTATCACCTTCCTTATCTTCTTCAAGCAACAAGACATTATGCCTCGACAGATCCACGAGATCGGGTCTATGCTCTTCTTGGACTTGCAGAACACGAATACCAACGAGAGTTAAAAGTTGTCTATGAAGACAAAGTAGACGCCTCATACGTCAAAGTTTATATCAAAGCTGTCAAATGCAGTATTGAGATAGACCACAGCCTTAATATCATCGCACTTCAGACATCACCAAAGAAGATCAAAGGCTTGCCATCATGGGTACCAGACTTCTCCTTAACAAACATAAGGGGCCATAGTCATCTTCTGCCACAAGACCTCGAGGTGCCACAGATGAAAACTGTACTGCCAGAAGGTTATTGGGCCCAATACTTAGCATCCGGCCGTTCGCGTCCAATAATACGCTTTTCAGCGAATAACAGACATCTATCTATCAAGGGAGTCAAATTCGGTCGCGTTTGCGAAGTAGTTGGGCCGTTCAATTCTCTTGAATCGTATCTTCAAAAGGCACAACAATGTGCTTCTCGAGCCGCTCTCAGAAGATTACCACGTCAGCATCCGCACCGCGTACTTCATCGCCTCTTTTCTATCTCTCTCGCATCGATATGGCGAGTTCTTGTCGCAAACAAAGATGAGACTGGACGTGTCCCTGCTCCTGACTGGTATGAAGGCGTAATCAAAGATATGCTCAGCGGCGGCCATATTCCAGATTCATTGGAGATGGGTAGGACGAAGACTGAAATGCCACATCTGGCCTTGGTACAGAAAAGCCTTGCAGCGGCGATTTCAGATCGCAGATTTTTTAGGACTAACTGTGGCTTCGTTGGGATTGGTCCAGACAACATCAAGAATGGAGATCTTGTGAGTATAGTGTTCGGGGCTGATATGCCTTTAATACTTCGACCATTTCGCGTACTCCATAAACTTGTCGGAGCAGCTTATGTTCATGGCGTCATGGCTGGAGAAGCGGCAATTTTTTATGATGTGTTACGTGCACAGGGACTTCGCCTATCGACATTTCATCTTCGTTAACGAAGAAGTTGTAAATAAAATACCGATGATCTTGGCCTTTTAACCATAATGTTAACATTGCCTGGTATTGTGTAGTGATCTATTTTTCAACAAATTTCTTAAATTGAATAACACATGTTGATATCATTCAGTGATTAGCGCTCAACTAACCTTATACTAGCGCAGCCAGCAGCGTCTTGGCAATGTGGCTAAGTCGAAGCAAGCAGGTATATCGGGACATCACTATATTAGTATGCTTTACTATAAGCGGCAAAAGCTGCAAGTAGGAGTTATTAAGAAAAGTGGGGCCAACTCTCGCATGAGAAAATTTGGGGAGAAGCCGGTTTCGAAGCTGACTGTAGTTTCCATCGATGCTTCCTTGAAAGATAAAGGTTATTCAATCTAGATTACCCTACCTTGGACACCAACCCCTCCATGTGGCCCGTGCGATGGAAGGACGCCCGAACCGGATTGATTGGTAGCCTCATTTTGGGCGTTGGGCATTGCTGCTGCTCAGCCTATGAGAACATCCAGAACAGGAATATATAGAATATGAACAGCTAGAACAGGCTGAACCGAACGACACCAACAAAGGTTCCATTATAAGCCACACGTCTCAATTCCATCAAGAGCACGTGTTCTTTATATGGACAACCTTTCGGTTCTGCCGTGTGCCAGATGCCATGGGTCACGTTTATAGCATAAAGCCTAAGACAATTGTCCTATCATAGGTAGTCAGGCGGAACACCGTTCCTGTGGCTGGAGGGGTCTTAGTGTGCTGAGCGTGCTGAGTGAATAGTCTTAATCGAGAATCTGTCCTGGCCTATTTGTCTTAGGACAAATGGGCCAGATAGAAAGTCCTAGATGACAATTCAAGCTAGGATCTCTTAGTCAAGACTGATTTATATCTGAAGCAGGTTATCCAGTACTCTCAGAAATCTGGGATTCTTAAAGTGATAAGAAGATTATTCTAGTCAGAGTTCTATATTAAGACAGCCGTCTTAAGCTTAACGTTAAGTAATAAGACTCTATTAACGATTTCTATTGCGATGCTTTATTAATATTACGTCGCAAAAGACTGAGAACGCTGCTTTAATAAGATAAGAGAATAAATGATATAATTATAAAATATATATTTATTCTCATATTTAATACTTCTCTTTTATAGACATTATTTAAGAATATAACTTAATATATATAATATCTTAAAATCTATTCTATTTAAAAGTAATAAAGAAGTATAAAGAGAAGATTAAATTATAATATAAGAAATATTATTTAATTACTTTATCTGTCTTATTATTATAAAACTTAATAATTAAATTCGAAGAAGCTTACTTTATTTATTAAATAGTCTTATATAATACTTTATAATTCATTTCAAATATTATTAATATTAAAGACTTCTATTTATTAATATATTATAATCAGAATAATAAATTAAATAATTCACTTATAATAAATAAATAAATATCTCTTTTAGTCTTCTTTTTAAATTTAAATTCTTTCTTTATAAGTATTTTTATATTTTAGTCAATATTGTCTATTAACTTCTTTTTAATATACTCTCTTATAACTTTTATTTAAAAGATCTCTTATAATAAAGCTTTATTTAAATAAACTTTTATATATTTATTAAAAGATTTTTCATTAATATCATTTAATTTATAATAAATCGAGATAATTAAAATCTATTCTCTATTATTAATAAGATTAAAAAGATAATAACTCTTATAATATATATTCAATTATTATTTAATGTATTATTAAAGAGTAATTAAACTATAATTATAATATTGAATTTAATTAAATCTTTATTTTAAAAGAAGTAAAAAGAATTATAATTTATTAATATCTTAAATCTATTAAATTAAATAGATTTAATAAATATAAACATTATAAACATTATAATTATAAATAAGCTGTTTTAAATATAATAAATATATTGTGATTTTAAAGTTATTAATTATTATAAGAATATTCTTATAATCGTTTATAAAAATACTCTTTTTATAAAGTCTATTAAATAATATTTAAAGGTTTATAATATATTTATTCTTAAATTAAGCCTTTTTAAAAGTCGATAAAAAGATTTAAATAATCTTATAACTTCTTTATTTATAAGATAATTACGAATAAATGACTTTATAAAAAAGACTAGAAATTAATAAAAGGCATTTATATTTAAAGATTAATAACTTATTTAACTTTAACGTTAAATAACTTTTAAAACTAAATATAAACTCTAATTATATTATATTTATAAATAATATAAACTTATATATTAAGATATATAAATATATATAAAAGAAGGCGTTTTTAAAGAATAAATATTATTAAATAAAATAAATAGTAAATATAATTAAAACTTAATAAATATAAAAGAATTAATAAAAGAGAGATAAAAAGAATAGAATAATAAACTTTAATGATAATACTCTTTATATAAAGCGTTAATAAAGAAATATAATAAAGAGACTATTTATAATAATTATAAACTTATTTTAAAATAAGTTTAAAAGAAAGAAGAATTATAAAACTATTATAATTAATAAGTAAAAGATAATAAATATAATTATTATTATGTTTATTAATTAATAAATCTGTCAAAATATATTAAAAGTTATATTTAATAAGTCTATAAGAATATTAAAGTAAAGAATTATAAATAATAAAATAAAATTAATTATTATAAGTGTTTTAATTCAAAGTTTAATTTATAAAATAATTATATTTTAAAACTCAAAATAATATATATTCCTTATAATATAAATCAATTATATTAAAATATTAATTCGACTTTATAAATTTAAAAGCTGATATTAATAAAGAATATAATAATAAATTAAATATTTTAATATAAAAAGAAAGAGATATTTAATAAAATAAATAATTAAAGAGAGACTATTAATAAATAAATAAAAAAATAAAAAAATTAATTAAAATTAAATATAAAAGAATATAAAAGATAAAAAAAGATCTTAAAAAGAAGAAAAAGAGAGAAGAAAGAAAAAAGAGAAGAGGAATTTTAAGAATAAAATAAAAGACGATTATAAAGTCTTATTAAAAGAATCGAATTATAAAGAAAATAATAAAATCTCTTTATTTATTAAAGTTAAAAGAGAGTCGTCTTTAAAAAGTTATAGACTAAAAGTAATTACTTTATAATAGTCGCTTTATAATAATTATATTTATTTAAAATATATAATTATATTTATTTAAAATATATAATTATATTTATTTAAAATATATAATTATATTTATTTAAAATATATAATTTATAATCTTAAAATATAAAAGTTTAAATTAAAAAGAGTTTAAATTAAACGCTATATATTTTAAAGTCTTTTAATAAAAACTTTTTATTAAAGATAATTATAATCAATTATTCTTAATAAAGATTTCTTTTAAATATAAATAAATTATATAGTTTTTAAATAACGAAATTCAAAATTAATTTAAATATAAGAATTATTATATAAGAATTATTATTAAAATAAAAGAGGAATTTTAAAAGATTAAATTAATTATATTTATTTCACGAAGTCTTTTATAAAACGGCTAAACTTATTAAATCTTATATATAGCTTTTTATTAATTAATAAATTAATAAATAGTCTTATAATATATAAGATTAAAATAAAGAAGTCAATTAATTTAACTTTTATAATATTAAAAGTCTATAATATAATAAGCGGCTTAATAAATAATTAAAAAAGAGTTCATTTATTAAAGACTTTAATTTTATAATTATAAACAATATATAAATTCATAATAAAATAAAATAAATAATTTCAATTATTATTAATATTATTATCATCTTTTTAAACTAGATTTAACTTTTTCTTAAAAGTAGACTAAGATAAAATAAAGTCATTATATATTATTTAAGCCTCTTTTCAATGTCTTTATTTATAGATATGTCTTTTATAATAAAGAAATAAATTAATATATAAAGAAGTATTAAGATCTTAATACTTTTTAAATAAATTAAGAAAATATATTAATAAACTTTAATAATAATTTAAATTAAAGATTAAAAAAGCTCATATTTAAAAGCTCGTTTAATATTATAAAAGAAGTAACTTTTATAAAATTAATTCACTATTATAAACTTTAAAGTCTCTTTCGTCTTATTTATTATTTCTAATATAATTATATTTAAAGAATTCAAATCTATCGAAATATACTCTTTATTATTTAAAAAGATAATAGAATTTAAATATATTTAATTAAAATTATATAATGGTTTTTAAATTAAACTTCTTATTAATTTTAATTTCGGTTTTTAAAGACATAAAAATATTCTTTATTAATATATATAAATGATCGAGTTTCTTAAATTAAATGAATTATATATTAATTAAGACTTATAATATTAATAAAGATAAGATTAAAAAAGAGTAATATTCGATTTATTTAATTAATTATATATATTATCTCTCGTTTTATTAAATAGATTAAATGAAATAATAAATATTTCATCTTTAAATAAATAATATTTATAAATATTAATAAAATTCAAATATTGAATTTTAAAAGATAATGTTTGTGTCACTTAAATGACACAGTGGAGTCGTATTCCGGGCACGTAATACGTATAGTATTCTATGCT
>Ga0302221_10002460_pt1 | contig 11528 bp, 1 predicted proteins | sample II_Palsa_E2_1_FD_193517 | JGI IMG/M metagenome (GOLD analysis project Ga0302221, IMG submission 193517) | Peat permafrost microbial communities from Stordalen Mire near Abisko, Sweden - II_Palsa_E2_1 | ecosystem: Environmental > Terrestrial > Soil > Palsa > Peat permafrost | place: Sweden...
TATTAATTCTTTTAATAATATTTTTATTATTAATTTATTTTTTATTTTTTAATAAATTATTAACTTTAAAAATATTAAATTAAAATAAATTAATATAAATTTTTTTAAAGTAATAAACTTTAATTTTAAAGATATTATTCTTTTAACATTATAATATAAAAAACTTAAAATAAAATTTAATAAAATTTATTTTTATAAGATTTATATTTTTAATATATATTATAAAAAAAATTTAAAAAAATAAAAAATAATCTTTAAAGTTTAATTATAAATTTATAATTAATATTTTATTTAAATAAATATTATAATATATTTATTATAAAATAATATTTATAATATTTAAAATAAATTTTTTTATAAAAAAATTTATTAAATTTTTTTTTTAAAGTTTTTTTAATCGATATAATTATTATATTTTAAATATATTAATAAAAAGTTTTTAAGTTTTTTAAAATTTAAAATAATTATTAAAAGAATTTATTATTAAATTATATATTTAAATAAAATCTTTTAAAATAAATTATTATTTATTTTATAAAATTAAAAAAAAAATATTTATATTAATATTTTATAAAAAAATTATAATATTTATTATATATTAATTTAAATATTTTATTTATTTTAAAAGATTTTAACTTTATTAATTCTCTTTAATAAAAATATTAAAAAAAATTTTAAAAATTATTATAATAATAAATTTAATAAATTTTAAATTTTTTAAGTTATTTTTTTTAAATTTAACTTTAATATTAATATTATTTATTTTATTTATAATTAAAAAAAATATTATATAAATAATATAAAATATTTTAAATATAATAAATAAATAAAATAAAATTTTAAAAATCTATAATAATAAATAAATAATTTTATTTAAGTTTTATAAAAAAAATTAAAAAAAATTAAGTTTTAAATATTAATAAATTTAGTTTTAATAAAAAAAATATATTTATTTATATAATAATTTATATTTAATTAATTTAATTTAAAATAAATATTTTTAAAATATTTATAAAACTAAAAAATATAAAAATAAATTTATAATAAAGATTTTATATTTTTAATTAAATATAATTAAAAGTTTATAATTTTTTATAATAATAAATTTAAAAAAAATTTATTTTTATAATTTTAAAATTTTTATTATAAATAATTATAATATAATATATTTATTTAAATTTTAATTTTATAATTATAAAAATATAAATATTTATTATTTTAAAAAAATTCGAGAAAAAACTTAATTATTATTTTAATATTAAGCTTTAAATATTATTTTTAATAAAAAATAAATATAATTATTTAAGAAATTAAAACTTATATTTTTATAATAATTATTAAATATTTATATATATAACGACGGGATTATTATAAAGATTAAAGAAGTATAAAGTTTAATATAATTTAATTATATTTAAAAATATTAAATTAAAGCTTAAGAATAAAAAAAAAATCTTAATTTAAATATTTTTTTTATTAGCTTAATTAGTTTTATATTAAGACATTAAATATCTTAAAATATAATAAATCTTATAACGACATTAATTATTATATTATTCTTTCTTTAAAGAAAATTTAAATATTTTTATTTAAATTATATTTTAATGCCGAAAATTTATAAATTATTATTTTTTAAAATATTTAAATATATTTAATCTTAAGATAACTCTTTATTATAATAATTTAATTAATAATTTAATTTAATTAATCTTTTATATTTATTATATATATAATCTTTATATCTTAATTTAATAATATTTTAATATATATAATAAATAATTTAATTGTTTTCGAAATTATAATAATTATTCTAAAATCTAAAATAAACGATAAAATTAATTAAAATATCGGAATTATATTTATAATTAATTTTTTTTGCCTTTTATAATAAATTTTTTCGCGATTAAAATAATAAATTTATTAGATCTTTATTTAAATTATTAAATTTTTTTTTTATTAATATTAATTTCTTCTTTAAAGTAATAATCTTTTAATATTTTTAGTTATATTTCTTCTTTATTTTATTTTTATTTTTTTTAATCTTATTATAATTCTTTTTAATAATAATAAATTAAGTAATCTTTAAATAAAAGTTATTATAAAAAATATATTTAAAGTAATTAATATTTTTAATATTAAGTTTAGTTTTTTTTTAATAGATTAAATAATTTATAATAATTTAATTAATATTATCAAGATTTTTCTTTTTTCTTTTAATAATAATAATAATTTTCTTTTAAATAAATATTTTATTTTAATATTTCTTATAAAGACTAACGGATATAATAATTTTAATTATAAATATAATTAGTTTCTTGTCGGCCGAAGAGGGCTTTTTATTATTTTTATTATTAAAAGTTATATTTTTATTATATTTAATAATAATTTTTTTATTATCTTAATCGATAATTATAGTTTTATCGTTATTGTCGGATAATTTAAATTTATTTTTAAAATTATTAAAAATATAATTCTTATTATCTTTAATATTATTATTATTATTATTATATTCGGGAGTTATAATAGTTAATTCTTTTTTATTATTATCGCTACTTTTAGTTCTTTTAATTATAATCTCGTTAGTTATTACTTTAAGAATTTTATTATATTAAGCTTAATATATTTATTATTTTTAAATTATTTTCTTTATGACTTTATTGTTTAAATAATTAATTATATATATTTTTTTATTAATTATCTTTATTATAAAGATTAAATAATTAAAATTATTTAGTTTAATCAAGGTATTAATTATTTTTTAATAAGTTTTATTATATAATATCTTAAGTTTTTTATTATATTTTAAATATTTAATATTTATTTTTTTAAAGATTTTAAAATAAATTAAATTTAAAGTTAATTATTATAAATTAATATTATTATTATTTTTAAAAAATAAAAATAAGCAGCAAGTAATAAAAATTAAGTCTTAAATAAAAGTTTATAACTTTAAATAAATAATCATTACCGGCTTATCTTTAAAAACACGTGAGCTAAGATATAAGATAAAAACTTTAAAGAGATATTAAATAAAATTTTTTTAATAAGCGTGATTATATAATAAGAAATAAAAAAATAATATTAAAGTTTTTAATAAAATCTTTAAAATATTTATTAGTTTTGTCTTTATTTTTATCGACAAGAGTTTAAGTATTATAGTTTATTGTCGTCTTCGTGATCTTTATTAAAATTATTCTCTTAAGTATAATAAATTTAAGCATTAAGTCTAATTAATAATCTAGCTTTATCGGGATTTTATTTATAATAATACTTAAGTTCGAGAGTAATATTCTTAAAGTTAAAAATAAAATATTATTAATTATTAAGATTTTATTCTCTTTACTCGACTTTATAATATAATTTATTATAAAGTAATTAAAAAAATAATATCTTTTTAATTTTTTATTTTAATTTATTATTAATTTCCTTTATTCTTAATTTAAGATTAATTTAATTAAATAATAAGTCTTTTAAATTCTTATATAATTTATTTATATAAAAAATTAACTAAATCTTATAAAATATTAATAGTTTTAAGTAATATAAATATTCTTTTATTTTTTAGATTAAGAATAATTTAATTAAGAAATAATTAAGTTTATTTAATAATTAGTTTATTTTTTATATCTTTTTAATTATATAAATATAATCCTTTAAACTAAAGTTAAGTTTCCGTTATTTTTTATTAATTTATTTAGCTTAATATTTTTAAGCTTATTTTATATATATTCTAATATATATTATAATATTATTAATTCTTTTTATTTATTATTATACTTTTTGTTTATTTAACTTCTTTTTTAATATTTAAAACTTATTAATTATTAGTGTTTAATCAAAATCCAAGCGGGACTCGTAGTTATAATTAATTATTAAAGAAGATAGACTTATTAATTTATAAAAACAAGTAATCCCGGCAGTGTTTAATATAAGTAAAAGATCGGCTTAATTATTTTAAAAATAATTAATAAATAATTTTAAGTAAATATTAATAATTTAATTAATTATTTTAATTTATTTATTAGTTTAAATATATTTTGTCGTTAAGAATTTTAATTTTATTCTTATTAGCTTTAATAATTTATTTATAAAGTCGAAGATAAACTAGAATTCTTAATCATTAATAATCATTAAAGAATAATCTTAAAATCTTTAAATATATTAATAATATAAGAATATCGTTATCTTAATAATTATATTTTTATTTATAAAAAAATTAATATATTACTTAAATAATTAATTTATTATAATAAAAATATTATTATAATTATTATTAATAAATCTAAAAAAATAAAAATTTATAAATAAGTTATTTTATATATATAATAAAACGAGCAAAGAATAAAGTATATCCGGGATTTTATTTTTAGATTTATAAAATTATTAATATATATAATAATTTATTATATAAATATCGATATTATTATTTAAGTTTAATTATTAATAATAAAGCTTAATTAATTATTTTATCTTATTTTTTCTTAAATATATTATTATTATTATAATATAAATTTATTAAAGAATTTATGTCTTTAAGTTATTATAATTATTAAGAATTATTAGTTTCTTGTTATAAAATAATAATTTATTATTTAGTTTTTTAAAAAAAAGTATAATTTTAAGCTTTTACTTATTTTTTATTTAACTCGGGATTAAAATAATTTATTTATAATATTTCTTTCGTTATTCTTAGATTTTTAATATAAAGCTTAATAAAGTCCTTTTTTTTATTATTTTTTATTTTAATTAATATTAGAATTATTTTAGTCTTTTTAATCTCTTTTATTATTTTTTAAGTCGATATAAATTTATTCTTTTACGATAAAATATTAATAATAATATTCTCTTTATTAAAATAATAAATAATCTAATAATAAAAATATAATAATAGATTTATTTATTAAATTTATTATTTATTTAAAAGTTTTTTTATTTTAAAATATTTTAATATTTTATAATCGGTAATAATTAAGAAATTTAATAAATTAATAAGTTTTGCTTATTATTTCTTAAATATTAAAATAACGATAAATATTTTCTTATTATAGATTTTATAATAAGTCTTGACTTCTTGAAAGACTTTCGAATAAAAAATAACGGGATATTATTTATTATTTTAAAGATATTTTTAAGAAATTATTTTAATAATAATTAAATTCGAGTAATTAGTTTTAATTTTAGTTTTATAATTATATTAAAAATAAAAAAATATAAAAATAAATATAAGAATTATTTTTAGTTAATAAAAAATATTTAATTATTCTTTATTTAATTCTAGCTTTAATGACTTATTCTTTTCTATTAAACGATTAAGAAATCTAAAAATATATTTATATACTTGAATAAACTTTTAATAAAAATTATAAAATCTTAAAAATAACTAAACTTTTTTTTTTATTAAGAATATTTTTTAGTTTTATATAATAATAATCTTAACAGGATTTACTTATATATTATAATTTAATATTATAAAGTTTAAAAATATTATTTTAATAATTTTAAATTTATATTTATAAATATTAATTTATAATTTTATTTTTTAAAGTTTATATAAGATTATTTTAATATATTATTAATATTCTTTTTTATTCTTAAAATAAATAAATATATTATTAATATATATTAAATAAAAGTCGTTTAAGTAATTTATAAAAATTATATTAATATATTATTAAAATATTACCGAGTTATTATATAGTTTAAAAAAGAGAATAATTAATTTAAAAGAATTATATCTTGTTTAAAACATTATTTATATTATAAATTTAAATTTTATTTATATATAATTAAATATATATTTTATATTAAGCTTAATAAATATTAATAAATTAATTAATTAATTAAGGATTTCAATAATTAATAATAAAGAATATTAATCTTTCTTGATTAAAGTATTAAGTTAGCGATAATTAATATAAAAATATAAGCTTTTGTTTTTTTTTTATAAATAAAATAAACAATAAATAAAAAAAGTTTAATAACTTAATAAATTTCTTTTTTAAGTTCTTTATTAAATACTCTTTTATTTTTTTAAGCTTTAGGATATTTATTTTATATAAATAAATCATTATTATAAAGAATTCCGGCTTATTAAATCTTAATTTATAATTAAATAATTAAGATTAAAGAAATATATTAATGATTTTCTTTGAGAAAATATTAATTAACTTATGTAATCACGGAGATAACATAGTTTTTAGCTTCTTGATTTTAACGATATTTAAGATTATAATATTATCGAGAATATCTTATTTGTTTTTATTAAGAGAGTATATTATATCTTTAATTAAGATATAATATTTTACTGATTAGTCTTTAAAGAAAGTTTTTTTCTTTAATTATTTAAAAATAATTTTTTATTAAAAAAAAAATTTTTGTTTAATTTTTTTAAAGATATAATTAATTTTATTAATAATTATAAATTTATTATAATTATTAATTTCTTTTATATTTCTTTAAAATATAATAGTTTTAATTAAATAAATAATATTATTATTTTAGTTATTTATATTTATAATATTAAGATTTAATTTTTTTTTTATTAATATTTTATTCTTTATATTTAAAGATTATTAAATAATAATCTAGATTAATTCTTTTTGATTTTTTGTCGGAATTTTATATTTAGATTTTTAAAAATATAAATAAATATATTTATTATTTTATTTTTTCGTTAATGATTTTTATTAAAGAATTAATCTTAACGATTTAAGTTTTATTGATTTATTTTATAATTTTTTAGCTAATAAAAATATTTATATTAATAATTTAATAAAATATTATATTTTATAAATTATTTTCTTTTAAGTATAATATTATAAAAATTAAGTTTAATAATAAAAAAATATTATTAAGATTATTTATAATTATTAAGCTTTAGATTTAGTTTAATGATTTATTATATAACTTTATTAAGCTAGTCATTAAATCTTTAAAAAAGGATTAATTTTTTAAATTTATATATTAATATATAAAATACTTTTATTAAAAAATAAATAAGATTTTAATTAATTAAAATATAAATATTTACTCTTATATTTATTAAAATATTAAAGAATTTAGTCTTAAGTCTTTAGTTTACTTTATAATTAACGAGTAATTATCTTTCGCTAATAAATTAAATTAAGTCTATAAGTCTTTAATAAAGATATTACTTTAAAGTAATTATCTTTAAGCTTAAAGCTAAACTTTTCTTATATTCTTGTTAAAAGTTTTATTGTTTAATGAATATTAATTAATATTCTTATCTTTAAGATTTAGTTTATCGTCGTTATAAATATTTAAGTAAAAATTAGACTAATTTTTCTTGATAAATATTAATTTATTTAATTTTAAATAATTCTTTTTTTAATATCTTGTTTTTTTATACTTATAATAACGTACTTTGTTTATTTTATTAATCTTATTTTTAAATTTATAACGGGATAATTCTTTTAATTAAAAGAAGTTTAATTAAATAACGACAAGAATATCGCGTAGTTTATTTATATATATTAATCAAAAAACTATATATTAATAAATATTTTTAATTTAATATTCTTTTATATATTATTGATTTTTAATAAAGAAAAGTTAATTTTTTTACTTTATATATTATTTAATTAATTTCTTAATTATGTCGAACTTCTTGTCTTTTAAGTTTTTAAATAATTTAAGATTTATTTTATTTAATAATTTATTATATTAATTTATTAATAATTTATTTAGCTTAATCATAAAATAATTAAAATTTATTTAAAAGACCGGAAAAGATTTATCTCTTTACTTAAGTCTTTAATATCTTTCTTTAATCTTTTATTAAATTATTTTCTTGCTTTTGTTATAAACTTATTAAAGGATTTTAAAGATTTAATTAATTAAGAAAATAAGATTAATTAAATTAAGCTTTAGTTAATCTTTAATAAAGTCTTTAACTTTATTAAATATTAAGTAAATAATATAAATAATTTTAAAGAATTTATTATTAAATTTATAAAAGTTTTATATTAATTTATTTTTTATATTAAAAATTTAATTATTAATAAAATAGTCGTCCTTTTTTATAAAAAGAATAAAGTCTTTAATTCTAATAAGTCTTTAATGTCTAAAAAAGCTTTTAATTATAAAGATAAAAAAAATAATAAATTTTTATTTAAAACTAAATTATAATATTTTAAAAAAGATCTCTTGATTTATTTAAAGATTTATTTATTTTATTTTTTATTTTATTATATTTAATAAAATTAATTATTTCTTATTATAATAACTTTTAATAAAAGTTTTTTATTTATTAAATTATTTTATAAACTAATTAATATATTAATAAAATTTTTAATTAAACTTAATATATTTATTAATAAGTTTTTTAAGATAAACGGATAATTCTTAATAAGTCTTTTACTTATAAATTAATTAAATTAATTTTAGATTTTTCTTAATTACTTAATTCTTAAACTTAATTAATAATTTAATAATATTCTTTATTAAAATAAAGTTAAGATATTCTTTATAATAATATATATTTATAATATTAAATTTAATATCTTTAATCTCGGTATATTCCCGTTCTTTACTTTTAGATTTAAAAATAATAAACTAAAGAATATTATTTTCTTGAAGGATATTATTAAGCTTAGCTTTTTTAAAACTTAGCTTATAATAAATATTCGTTATAATAAAGCTAAAAGAGACGGAATAAAATTATTTATTATTTTTTTTATTTAAGATTAATAAATTAAAATTAATATAAAGTTTTAAACTAGTTTCTTAATTTAAGAATAATAAACTAAAACTAGCGATTGTTTTTTTTTATTTTAAGTTAATAAATTAAAATTAACTTAAAGTCTTTATTATTTTAATTTAATAAAAAGAAATTAATAATTATTTTATTTTAAGGAAATATCGTTTACTTTAATTAAAGATCTAACTCCGAGATTAATTAAGTCATAAAGAATAATATTATTTATTTTAATTAAAAGTTTAACTTTAAGATTAATTAAATTATAAAAGATATAAATTTTATTTTATTTTAAGTCGATAAAAGACCGACTATTACTTTACTTTATTTTAAGTTAATAGACTAAAATTAATTATTTATATATCTTATATTAAATATTAAATATAATATTTTATTTTTTATATTTTAAGAATAATTTAAATCCTTTATCAAGAATATATTAATTATTTCTATAAACTAGATTAAATAAATTTAGTATTATATAATAACGGAATTATTATAAAGATTAAAGAAATATAAAGTTTAGTATAATTTAGTTATATTTAAAAATATTAAATTAAAGCTTAAAGACAAAAAAAAATCTTGACTTAAATATTCTTTTTATTAACTTAATTAGTTTTATATTAAGACATTAAGTATCTTAAAGTATAATAGATCTTATAACGATATTAATCGTTATAATATTATTATATAACTTTAATTATAAAAATTTTAATATAAATATATATTAGATTAATATTTTTTAAATTTTTTTTTAAAATATTATTATATTTTTAAAAACTTAAATATAATATATTAAATTATTTTAATTTTAATAAAATATTAAAATTTCTTAATTTAAAAAATATTAAATATTTAATTAATATAAATAAAAAAAAAAATTTATAATCTTTTTTATAATTTATTAAAAATTTAATTAAAATTATTATATTTATATTTATAAAATATAATTTATAAATATTAAATTAAACTTAATATAAATATTATTAAAAATTTTATTTTTTTTATATTAAAAAAAAAGTTTATAACTTTATATTAATTATTATAATTTAAATAAAATTATAATTAAAAATTAATATTTTTTTTCTTATTAATAAAATCTTTAATAAATTAATAAAAGTTAAATTTTTTATTAAATTTAATTTAAAAAATATATATTATTATATATATATTTATAAAGATTATAAATAAAAATAATTTTTAAAATTTATTATAATTATTTTAAATATTTTATAATATTTTTTAAATTAATAAATATATTAATATAATTTTAATTAGATTTTTAAATTATTTTATAATTATATATTTATTAAATATTTATTAAATTATATAAAAATAATTTATTTTATAAATTAAATAAATATAAGTTTAATATTAAAAAAATTTATATAAACTTTAAATAAATTTATAATATTTAAATTTTTTTAAATTTATAAACTTTTATTATAAATTTATTTATTAATATTTATATATAATTTTTAAGTTTATAAATTTTTTATAAAATATAATTCGGGATTATAAAACTAATTTATTTTATTAAATAAAAATTATTTAAAAGAATTTTTAACTTTTAAAAAATATATTTATTTTTATATTTATTATAGTTTATTTTAATTTTTTTAAAAAAATTAAAATAAATATATTAAAATTTATAATTATAAAAATTATTTTTTAATAATATAAAACTAATAATAATATTCTAATTTTAAATTTTTTTTTAAAATTAAATAAAACTATAATATTTATAATAAAGAATTTTTTATAATTATAAAAATCTTTAAATATTAATATTATTATTTTAAAAATATTAAATATATAATTAAAATTATTATTAATTATAAAAATCTTTAATTTTATAAAAATAAAATATATTAAATAATATATTTTATAATATATAACTTTAAAATTATATATTATAAAAATATTTTAAATTTTATAAACGAATTTAATAAATATTTTAAATATTTTAAAGATTTTATTAATATAATATAATTTTTTATTTTTTAAAATAAATTTAAATTTTTTTTATAATTATAATTTAATTAATAATTTAAATTATTAAAAAATTACTTTTAAAAATAAATATTTAATATTTAATATTTTTATTATAATTTAAAAGAATTATTTATTTTATATAAATTATTTAAAAAAAATTAAAATATTAAAATATATTTTAAAAATATTATTATTATTATTAATATAATAAAAATATTCTTAATTTTATTATTTAATAATATTAAATAATTATAAATATTTAATTTTATAAATATAAATATATATAATTATTAAAAAAAAAATTATATTAATTTTTTTATTTAAATTATTATTTAATATTATTAAAATAATTTAAAAAAATAATTCCCGATATTAAAATATTATAAAAAAAAAATAAAAAAAAAAAATAATAATAATAAAATTTAATTAATAAATAATATAAGTTTTTTTTAAATATAAATTAAAAATTATTATACCGAAAGATTTAATATTATATAAAAATATTATAAAACTTTATTATAATAATCTTTTAATAAAATATTATAAAGTTAAGAAAATATTCGAGTTTTTTAAAAAAAAAATTATTAAAATAAATATTTATAATTATTATAAAAAATATAATATTTATTAAAAAATTAAAATAAAATAATATAAATTATATAAATTATTAAATAATTTATTATAATTTAAAAAATCTTAAAATAAAATTTTAAAATTTTTTATTATAAATTTTTTATTATATAAAGTTTTAATAAAAAGTTTTAATTTTAATATAATTTTTATTATTATTAATTAATATTTAAAAATAATTAAATAT
>Ga0302221_10002461_pt1 | contig 11527 bp, 4 predicted proteins | sample II_Palsa_E2_1_FD_193517 | JGI IMG/M metagenome (GOLD analysis project Ga0302221, IMG submission 193517) | Peat permafrost microbial communities from Stordalen Mire near Abisko, Sweden - II_Palsa_E2_1 | ecosystem: Environmental > Terrestrial > Soil > Palsa > Peat permafrost | place: Sweden...
TAAATAAATAAATTTTATTCTTTTCTTTAAACTTAAGTTTTATATTATATTTTTAGTTATAATATATTATTATTTATTATATAATAAGTTTAATATTTATAATTAATTCTTAATATAATATTTTAATTTTATTAATCTTAATAATAATTTATTATATATATATTTTATTAATTAAAAATATATTATAAATTATTAAAATATATTTATAATTTTTAATTCTATATTATTATATAAATATTATATTAAAGATAATAGTTTAGTTTAATTATTTTATTAATAATTAATATAATAATATAAATATACTTTTATTATTTAATTAATTTTTTTTATTTATTTATTCGTTTATAAATAAAATACTAATAATAATTTTATTTTTATTTTTAATAAAGTTATTAACGTAGTTTAAAACTAAAATATAAATAATTTATCTTGATTTAAAATAATTTTTTTTAAAGCTTTATAATTTATAATAATAATTTAAAATAAAATATATAATAATTTTTTAATTAAATTAAATTTATTATATAATATTATATATATATATTTAATTAATTTATTTATAATAATTAAAATAAAATTATATTTATATCTTGTTTATAATTCTTTTAAGAATAATAATTTAATTATAAAATTTATAATAATAAACTTTTAAAATTATAAAGATATATTATAAAATTATATTTTATTATATAAAATATATTTTATAATTTTATTTTATATATAAATATTATAATTTTATATTATATCCTTTATAATTTTTTTTATTTTTAAAAAATAATAAGTTCTAAAAACTTATTTTAAAATTTTTTATACTTTTTAATATTTATAAGCTAATAATTTATATTTATATTTAATAAATTTTTTTTTATTCTTAAAAATATATAAACTTATCTTTAAAATAATAATAATTTATAAGAATTAAGATTAAAAATTTTTTATAAATTCTTTAATTATTTTTTTATTATAATATTTATATTATATTATTTCTTTATTCGTTTATTTTATTCTTTTATATTTTTTAATCGATTAATAATTATTATAAATTATTATATATTAAATACTAATAAATTTTTTTTTTTTAAATATTATTTTTAACTTATATATTTTATTAATAAAATATTTATTTTAATATTCTTTATTCTTTTAATATATAAAATCTAAAAGTTATATATAACTAATATCTTAACTTAATATATTTATTATTAATTAAATTTTTTTATTATAATAAAGTAAATAAAATTTTTATAATTTATATAAATTTATATTTAATATTTAAATTCTTTTAAATATATTCTTTATTCTTAAAAAATATTTATAATTATTAATAATTTTTTATTATAAATTTTATAATTAAATTCTATTAATAATAATTTTTAAGAATAATATATTATTAATTATTATTTCTTAAATTTATTTTATTAATTTAATATTACTTTAAGAATATAATTTAATAAATTTATTTCTATAATAATTTATTTTTCCGGGTTAAATATTAAAAATATAAATATATATATAAATTTTTATTTAAATTAATTAAAAGTCTTTTATATTATAAATATTTATTTAAAATCCTTATTTCTTTTATTAATTTTATAAATAATATTATAATAATAAAATATTCTTTAATAAATCTTTAATAAAAATTTATAAATCTTAAAAAAGATTATATTTTTTTTATATTAATTAATCTTCTTTATTTAAAAATTATATTAATTTTTATTAAATCTATTAATAATTTTTTTAAAAATAATTATATATTTTAAAAAAATTTTTTTTTTTAATAAAATATATATTTCTTTAACTTATAAAATAATTATACTTTATATAAAATTATTAATATATTTTTTATATTTTATATATATTATTTAATTATTTTAAAATATATAAAAATATTATTTAAATATATAATATATATTTAATTTAAATATTTCTTAAAAATAATATTAATTATTTTTATATATATTATTAATATATTAATAAACTTAAAAAATATTATTTAATATTTAAAATAATTATATTTATATTTAAATATAATTTTTTATTTTTTATTTTTTTTATATAAATAAAATTATATACTTTATATAAGTTTAGTTTAATAAATATTTTAATTTTATTAAATTTATCTTATAATTTATTTATAAATAATAATATATAATAATCTTTAATAATAATTATATTTAATTTTTAATAATTAATATAAAAATTTTTTTTTTCTTTTTCTTAAATATAAATAATATTAAACTTTTTATTAATAAATTTAATAATTAAATAAATTTTTTTTTTAGATTTTTATTAATATATTTCTTTAATGTCTTAAAGTTAACTTTTAATATTTAATAAATTAATAAAAAAAATATTTTTTTTTTTTTAATAATATTTTATAATTTTATTAATTATATTAAAATAAAGTTTTAATATTTATCTTCTTTTTAAATAATTTTATTAATTTAATATATTCTCTCGATATTTACTTTAAGAATAAATTATATTCTTTTTTTAATATATATTTTAATTTCTTTTAAAAAATAATATTTATTTCTTTAAAATCTTATAAAAATATTAATCTTAATTTTTTTTTTATATTTATAAATAATTATTAAGATATTTATTTTATATTAATATTTTTTATTTTTAATTAATATTTAGATTATAATATTAAATTTAAAATATTTTTAAAATAATTTTATATTATTTTATAAATATAATATTAAAGATAATATACTTTAAATATTCTTTAAGTATTTTAAATATAATCTTTATTATTTTTATTTTTATTACTTTAAATTCTTTATTAATAAATTTTTTATTAATTATTTTTAGTTTATAAAAATAATATTTAATCTTAATTTTTAATTTTAATTATATTATTATTTATTATAATATAAAGTTTTTTATAGTCTTAAAGTCGATTATAGTCTTAATTTAATTATTTTATTTAATGATTATAATAATAATATTAATAATAAATTTTTTTTTTTATATATTTATTATTTTATTATATTTTTAAAATATATTAATTTATTATCTTAATACTTTTAATAATAAGCCTATAATATATACTCGATAAATTTATTTAATTTCGAATTTATAAATTATTTTAAAGAAATAATATTCTTAAAAAAATTAAATATTATTTTTTATATTTATTTATAATCTTTAAATTCTTTTTTAAATTAATAATTTTTATATTTCTTCTTCTCGTAATTTTTTTTATTTAAATATAACTTATAAGTTTAATATAAATAATATATATATTTTACTATCTTTAATTTCTCTTTAATTAATTTTTTAATAATTTTAAAATATTATTTTTTAATATATTCTTTAATTAAATTCATTAATAAAAGTTTTATTTAATTCTTTTTACTTAATATTTAATTTATTATTTTATAAAATTAATATTTATTTTTTAATATTATTGTCTTATAAAAATACTTTTCTTTAAACTATTTTTTATATTTCTTTTATTCTTAATTATTTTTTAAGTTATATAAAAAATAATATTTCTTAAATAATTTTTAGTCATTAGTTTAATATTAATAAATCTTCTTCGTTTATATTAAATTTTATTAAGTTATTTAATTTATTAGCTTTAATTTATATATATATATATTTTTTTTTTAATTATTTTTTTTTAAAATATTTAATAATTATTATTAATATAATTAATTATTTTTTAATAAATTATAAGTCTTTAAATATTTTTTTATATATTTAATTATATATAATTCTAATAAATTATAATCTTTATTTTTATTTATAATATAAATTTTTTTTAATAAGATTTTATTATATATTTTAATAAATTATATTTAAAGTATAATTTTTTTTTTTATCTTTATATTTCTTTTTTTAAAATATATATTTTTTTTATATTTTAATAATAACGTTTAATTTTATAAATAAATAATATTTATTTAAATTTTTTTTTTATTTATATTTTTATAAATATTATTTTTATTTCTTAAAATTATATTTATATATATAATTATTTATTTTAATTATTAGTATAATAAAATCTTATAAATTATCCGATTTTTTTAATTTAATTATTTTATTTTTAATCGTGTTCTTAAAATTAATATAAAATTAATATTATAAAATTATTTTACTTTATTATATCTTAATCACGAGTTATTAAAAACTTATTATATACATGATTATTAAGTCTTTTTATTAAAGATATTTTAGATTATATTTTATTATTATTTTTTTTTTAATATTTTTAAATATTTATTATATACTTCTTTTAAATCCTTTTATAATATAAAAGTATTTAATAATATTTTTTTTTATAATTATAATATATTATTTTTACTTATTTTTATATTTTATATAATTAATTAAAAAAAAACTAATTTAATTAAAAATACTTTTCCGAAATATAATAATAATTTATAAGATTTATTAAATTTTTATTTTAAACTTATATTTATTAAATATTATATAAAGTTTATATTAAATTAAAAATAAATTTAATTTAAACTTATTTCCCTCGAATTTATTAAATAATTTAATCTTAAAATCTTTAAAAATAAAATTTATTTTTAGTTTTAATATTTTTTTTCTTAATATAATATCTTTATTAAAGTTTTCTTTAATAAATATAATTAATTTATCTTAAATTAATATTATTATAAATAAATACTTAAAGTATAATACTTATAATCCGTCGTAATAAAAATAAACTTTAATATATTAAAGTTATTAAAAAGTCTTAAATAAAAAATCTTAATAAGTTTAATAAAATATTATTAAGTAATACTTTAAAGTAATTACGCGATTATAAATATATAAGAAATATTATTTAAGTTAAACATAAAGTTTTTATTTATTTAAGAATATTTTTTTATTATATAATCTTTAATATTATATTAAATCTTTAAAAAGTCCCGGATTTTTTAAATCTTTATTTTATGCCGATAAGTCTTTTAAGATCTATCACGTGACCTTTATATAACCTTATTATATACTATTAAATTCTCTATAACGTAACGCCTTTCACGCCCGAGCTTTAAACTATAATAATAATTTATAATAATAATATATTAGTTTAAATATTTAAAAATATATTTTTTTTTTTAAAGATTTATTTAAATATATTTTTTTTATTATTTTTTTTATTTTTATTTTATCTTTAATACTTAAAATAAACTTTTTTTCGAGAAAAGAATAATATAATAATTAATATATATTATATATTATATTTTAGTTTTAGTTAAAGACTTAAGCTAAAAAGATATTAAGTATAAATTTTTTTTTTCTCGATTTTTCTTTTCTTTAACTTTAAGTTTTAGTTAAACTATAAAATTAAAATTTTTATTCTTAATATTTATTTAGTTTTTACTATTATAAATTAATTAAAATTTTTATATTTTTAATAAAAAAAATTTAAAATTTAAAATTTATTTTTAAAATATAATATTTATATATATTATAAAAAAAATATTTTATTATTATTTTAATAAAATTAATAAAAATTAATAAAAAAAAATTTATAATTTTTTATTTATAAAGTTTATTTTTAAAATTTATTAATATATTTATTATTTTTATATTTTTAATAAATATAATATTATATTTTTAAAATAATTATTTTATAAAATTTAGTTTTTATTTTAAAGTCTTAATTATAAAAATTAAAAATTATAATTTAAAAATATAAAATTAATTAATTAATTTAAAAAATTTTAATATTTAGGTGATTTCTGGGATTTTGGAGCGAAGGAAATGAGCACATAGAACAGCACTAGAACTTCATTCATTTTGAGTTCCTCGCCTACAAGGCGTAATTAGAGCTACGCGGAGCGAATTCCACGAACAATGCCTTAAAGTGGTTTCGTCAGCCCTGTAGGGCGTCAGCTGCACAATGCTGACCAAATTAAGCCTCCTGCAGGATTGGAGAACCCAGCCAGCAGCAGCACTTGAGCCGTTTCTCGCGCTGTGCACCACGCCCCGCCAGTCGATGTCTAAAGCTCTCGAACTCCCATGTGATCGTTTCTCTTTAGCAGCCCGTGTGGTGACGTGTCGCCTGCATGGGCTGGTAGGACAAGTGCCCACCGCTTTTATTTTACTGCGACGTGCAATTGTGCTTATATATATCAACCTTGAGGAGATCTATTTGCTAGCCTCGTTTGAAATTGGAGAATCAAATCGTAAAACTCTGATTATATTTGGCAATAGTGACCTCGTACACAACCTCGAGTTCCGAATCCAGGTTACAGGCCAGGCAGTGGGCTGGTGCGGGCTGAGGCGCCACATATGGAGGGTATCCAAGCCGGCTCGTACACTTTCGCCGTCTGATCAATATTAGTTCAAGTCTGGAAACGATTGGATGATGGACCCATTGACGGCCATCAGCTTGGCTTCTGCCATCGTGCAGTTCGTCGATTTCAGCAGCAAGCTGGTCGGCGGGACCCGACAGATCTATGGTTCGGCTTTGGGCTTGATCGAGGCAGATCGCAGCCTGGAGGTCATCGCGAGCGAGATGCGACGGCGCACTTCGAAGCTGGCCACTCCAGATGCAGATGCGCAAATCCAAACCGAGGAGGACCGGGCTCTCTGTCGCCTGGCCAAGGAGTGTCAGATCTTGTCTGACCAGCTCCTGGGCCTGTTCGAGAAAACCAAGGCTCGAGATCCAAAGTCCAAGGTCCAAAGTACCTGGGCTGCTGTGAAATCCAAGCTGCACGAGAGCCAGAAACTGGAACTGCAGAACCGATTGAACAGTTGTCGCAGTCAGCTGGAGCTACAGCTTGGTTTTCTTACTAGGTTAGAAATAACTCACCCCTTCTGAAAGCGTTCTCGACCGGAGGATACCAGGCTAATAGAGGGACTGTAGTTCTGAAAACAAGGCCAGATTGAATGCCGTGATAACGTCTTCAGATGGGCATGCAACCAAGCTGGGGGTAATTCAGCAATATGTTGAAGAGCTCCGCAGAGGATCTTCTGTTTCATCATTCAGCTCCGAAGCTCAGGCGCAGCTCCGACGACTCCTCGATATATCCGAGGACGTGTACGTCAAGGTGGCACAACAGAAAGTTTTGAAAGCCCTTGCCTTTCCCGATATGTACGGCCGATTCGACACAGTAGAAGACGCCCACTGTCGCACGTTTGAATGGATATTCAAAGGCGCTGAGCGCGACGGCGAGACTTCGCGTTCGACTGTAGAGTTAGAACGCTCATCCGACGCTGAGCTCCGGGACGAGATCTCGCAATCGGTCATCGAGTGGCTCTCGTCCGGCAGCGATATCTATCATATTTCGGGCAAGCTTGGTTCTGGCAAGTCGACTCTGATGAAGTTTCTGTGTAATCATGAACGTACCAGAGTTGAACTGCAGAAATGGGCCGGTAGGTTCAATCCTTTCTGTCCTGGGCAGATTATTGTCACGTAACGGCTTGGTAGCCGTCTCGTAGGGCCGACTGACATTGTACAGGAAATAGGAAGCTCGTATTTGCTAGTTTTTTCTTCTGGAAGCCGGGCTCGCAGATGCAAAAATCTCTATTTGGGCTTTTCCGGACCCTCCTCCATGATACACTCAAGCAATGCCCTGAGCTCATACCCACAGTCCTGCCGGATCTATGGCAACAAGTCACATCTCTACCATGGCAAACGTCGGCGGATATTCAACTTCGGGCTGATACTGTGCGTACTGGGTTTTTTCGTCTTCTCCACTGCCGGGATCTTTATAAAAAGCACTGCTTTTGTTTCTTTATAGATGGGCTGGATGAATACGAAGAGACGCATCGGGTAGACCACAAAGCGATGGTTGAAATTCTCGCCATCTGGACCAAAACAGCGACAGACGATGTAAAGCTCTGTGTTTCCAGCCGGGAGTATAATGTCTTCCTTAACTTTTTCGACCAGAACAGACGATTATGCCTCCAGGATCTCACTAAAGCGGATATAGAAAACTACGTTCGAGATCGACTTCTAGATATAAATGATCTAGAAAAGGAATCCTTAATACGGACAATATTGTGGAAAGCTGCAGGTATATTCCTCTGGGTAACATTAGTGATTAGATCGATTCGGAGACGACTGGAAGACGGATACCAGCTTTCGGCGGTGGAGGAAGAGGTAAACTCGCTTCCAGGCGAGTTAGAGATGCTGTTCGAATATCTCTTGCGTTGCATCCCCAAGTCATCTCAAAAGAAAGCGTGTTGGACCTTTGCCATGGTGAATTGCCTCGGTACAGCAGAGGAGTGGCTGTGTGACCTCAGACTTGATCTACTGTCTTATTTTTTCCTTGATGATTACGCGACAGACCAAAGCTTTGCATTCGCAGCTCATTTCTCGAGGCCTGAGATCGGCGATACGACCAAGGCCAAAAGGGAGGAGGTTGCACACAAAAGGTTGAATAGGCATTGCCAGGGCCTGCTTGAGTCGGACGTTCATGGTAATATTATTTACACACACCGATCTGTACGAGAGTTTCTCAAAAATTCTTATCAGGAAGAGCTGGAATCAGCTCTTCAGGGCTTTAGCGCCGAGAATGCGCTGTCTACTTTGCTACTGGCTGAACTACGATCTCGGGCCCCCTGTAAGCCCTCGACGTGGGACAAAGAGGCTCTGAGTATTTTGGTATCTGGCATCGTTGTTTTTCGAAAACAAGCAGATCTTGATCAAACCCCGTTCTCTTTTCTGGAAAGTCTCGAGCGTGCTGTTACCGAATACCAACAGGGTAGAGATCTAGTCCTTAGCCAGCATCTGGAGTATACGGTCCACCAATGTAAGAGCGTAATTGGTGGCTGGGGTTGTATTGCAGGCGACGGCCCAGAAGAGGTAATTACTTCCGTGTTTTATATTTCAGCGTATCTTGGGCAGTATGACTACGTTGGCTGGAAAATCCAAACGCACCCTGATATGATTGAGGGGGATTTAAAGCTGGCAATGCTTCTGTGTCCACTGTACATGGGAGGTCTGGAGGACTTTGATCCCGGAGTTTACGAAGTCACCAAGATTCTTCTGCGTCAGGGTATATCGCCCGAGGCCATCATACACCGGCACGGATGGACTCTGCCGTTTGAAGACCCTGGCGAATGCAGTATCTGGGAGCATTTCCTTCTCGTCCTGATGATATGGGGGCCTCCTCATGAAATTCTCGAAAATATGGGCGATATCGTTAACGACTTTTTGAAACATGGGGCAACCCCAAACATTCATATTTCACTTCGCAGCATCCCTCCAGATTCAAACGTCGATAAGCCTGTAAAGGATTCCGAGAAGGATTACTACAAAACCGAGGCTGCATTTCGAATCGAGATACGAGTCGTAAAGGGCCCAGAACAATCCAAGACAGTAGGTGTTGGCCTCCCTAAGAGATGGAAGCTTGTTTCAGACTGCATGCCATTATACGACTTTATCGACAGCCACGGCGGGGAGATATCGTTTGTCCAGTTCGCCGAACATTGCAATTTCAAGAACAAGGACGAGATTCTTAAGCTCTTGTCTGGTAGCCACATGAAACCGCAGCCACGGAGCGGTAAGACAGCCGGGATTGAAGAAGACATCAGCAACAGCACTGGAGAGCCTGATCTTGGGCCTCGGCCTTTATCTCTTCAAGTGTCGACTCCTGAGGATATGGCTAGGGAGACAGTAAGACGTACCTTTGAACTCAAGAGATTTTGGCAGTCTCAGCGGCCTCCTGCACTCGTATTTTTTATGGGTGAGTTTCTTCGCCCATAATAGCGCCTGTATGCTAACCTCGACTTTAGGCATAGCTGTTGTGATATTTCGACTGAGAGAGTTTTAATTACCTAACATTAGTCATCGGCGAGTACATCTTAGGATTATTTCTTATATAAAACGTATCTATATATAGGCTTAACATAAAATCCATTATAATCTCAGACGATAATATGATCCCACCTAATCCATTTCCGTCTCTAAACCTGCATAGTCGCTGCTCTAACCTGAGCTGAACCCTAAGTCTGTAAGCACACTAATAAGTCAGGGATTATACGTATACTCAAGGAGCTACCTTCTGGTAGCTTCGCGGATCGGTTATGGTTTCCATATTATCTAAATTTAATCTTGCTGATGCTTCTCGGTTCAGAATCAAGCCAACTTTATAGACCTGTCAAAATATTATAATAACCGTCCGTTCTCGCTCTCTTATCAAATTTATCAAGGGCTACTGTCGGATCCGATTTAGATCCCCTCGTTATACGTTACTAAACTTAGAGCGCTAGTTTGTCACTTGCACACGGCAGAACCAAATAGTAAATAAGTCACGATTAGTAACCAGAACATGATTAGTCACTGGCACAAAGAGCAGGAATGTGACTGAGCAACCTGAGTAAAGGGGTGAGTAGCGCCTGAGTAGAGCGGCGATGCTGACTAACCGTGTTAGAAGAGAATTCACAAAAATGTCGTCTGAGATTCCAATAGTAAAATCACTGCACCCAGAACGCCCCGGACTCGCATCTGCCCTAGTTAGACGCAAATACTTAGACGTGCCATGTACATTATTTCAAGTAATATATTTGCAATCAAAATACTCCAAAATAAAAATAATTATATAATAAACTTACTCCAGTACTTGGAACCCCTCCTCTCAACGCCCGTGCTAGGGAGCCAAATTTCACTCTATTTCCCAATACTAGAATTATATGCTCATAAGGTTCTGACCCCTATAGTCACATCATCAAACGCTATATATATTGCAGCTTGAATAGACCTCCTACTCTTCTCGTAACCAGTCGTCTTATAACAACCACGACTTATATGACAGTTGCAGTCAAAGTAGTTTAACAAGTATATAGTGAAGCTTGAAATATAAGGGTTTTGATATTCCTGATAAAGTTGTCTCAAGAGCAAAGTAGATAGTCGTTCAAGGATTTTAAATATAGCTAAATTAATCTAATCCTTATTTAAAATAATTAATATTAATAAAGAAAAGAATATATAATATCTAACTAATAAATCTTTTTAGATTTTATTATAAATAATAAAACTTAAACTTTAAAATTATTTTAGAATAAATTATTTTATTTTATTTATTATTTTAAATAATATATAAATTTATTGTTTTTTTAAAAATATTTAATTAAAAATATAATTAAAATATAAACTTTAAAGAAATAAAGATTTATAAATTATATAATTTTATTATTTTAGTTTTTTTAATATTATAAAAAAATTATAAAATTATAAAAAAAACTAAAATTATTAAAAATAATATATATAATATTTAAAAAAAAATATAAATTAAATTTATTTAAAGATTAATAATAAAAAATTATTTAATAATAAAATTAATTAAATAATATAAATTTTAAAATTATTTTAAAATAAATAATATATAAATTTATTATTTTTTAAAAGTATTTAATTATAATTAAAATATTAAACTAAAAATATTATAAAAATTAAAGATTTATAAACTAAATAATTTTATTATTTTAGTTTTATTAATATTATAAAAAAATTATAAAGTTTTAAAAAATAAAAATTATTTAAAATTATATTTATAAAATTTAATAAAAATATAAATTAAATTTATTTAAAAATTAATAATAAAAAATA
>Ga0302221_10002463_pt1 | contig 11524 bp, 1 predicted proteins | sample II_Palsa_E2_1_FD_193517 | JGI IMG/M metagenome (GOLD analysis project Ga0302221, IMG submission 193517) | Peat permafrost microbial communities from Stordalen Mire near Abisko, Sweden - II_Palsa_E2_1 | ecosystem: Environmental > Terrestrial > Soil > Palsa > Peat permafrost | place: Sweden...
TTTGCTAAATGTTAATATGCTTCTTTAATCGATTTCTTCTTTAAATATAATTAACTTACCTTAAATGTTAAAAGTCGAGATATAACAAGTTTTATAACCCCTTTTAATTTACTTAAAATAATTACTCTATTATAAAGAGCTACTAATTTAATAGCTTAATTTATATAAGTAATAATAACAATCTTAAAAGACTTGTTTTTAGCTATAGCTATACTATTTATCGACAATATTAGGGTAAAAGGGCTATATATTAATTATAATAAAGAATTAAAGCTTCTTAAAATCTGTTAATTTGTATTCAAACATTTATAAAACTTAAATAAAGCTTTAAAGCGAATTAAAAGGGCTAAAGCTTCTATTAAGCTTAAATTACAATTTTGCTATAATAGTATAAGTATTATAAGTTTCGTATATAATTTTAAAAGAAAGAGCCTTATTACTATTAAAGTTAATAAGATCTTAAACTAATACTAGTGCAATAATATTATAAAGGCTAAGGCATTTTTAAGAATTTGCATGTATTATAAAATCTAAATTAAAGCATATGCTATAATAGCTAAATTAATTTATTAATTGCTTAAAAAAGGAGAGCCCTTCTTATAAAGGGAAAAACAAATTAAAGCAATATAAACTCTTTAAAAAAAACTTACTATTATATTACTACTTTATAAGCTATACTACAATCTAGCAAAGCTATAAAGGCTTATTATCTTAGCTATAAACGCTAATTTATTTAAATAAAGAGCAATTTTAGGATAATATAATAATAAAAAATATAAGAGAGTTACTTAGTATAAATTTAAAATATAAAATTAGATTAAATAAAGCTATAATACTATTAAAAGAGAGTATAAAAGGGTTTTTAAAGCTTTGCAAAAATTACAATTTTAGCTATATAATATCTATTTTATCTTAAAAATAAACGCAAACACGCTTATTACTTAGCTAAATCGGGTAGCTATTAACCTCTTTAAAGCTCTAATTACTTGCTAGCTTGCATAAATTAAGCTATTCGACTTCGAAGTATGCTATATAAAGGGTATAAAGCATATTATAGCTAATAGACTATCCCGGTGCCCTTATTATAAAGAGGATTTGGAAGATAACTTAAATATTAATAAATTTATCGCGCTAAAACTCGATATAATTAAAATTTAACTAGTTATTAAAAGCGCAAAAATAGTAAAGCTTTATAATATTAAATGCAATGCGTGCCTTAATTAGCTAAAGCTTAATTCCGGAAGTAAACTTTATTTTTTAAGCTACCTTTAAAAGGGCAAAATTGAAAGTTGCCCCTCTTTAAGTAGCTTTAAGAATTAAGCACTTAAAAGAATAGTTTTTCCGAGCTATATAACTAATAGCCGCAATGCTATATATTACTTTATATTAGTACTTTAAAATACAATTAATAGTTTTATATTAATTAATTTACTTAATAAAAGCTATTTAAAGCAATTTTAAGTAATTGCAAAGTACTTAACTATATTAGCTAAGCTTAAAGGCATATTTAAGAGCAAATTCCGAAGATTAAAGAAAGAAGCATTAAATTATAATATATATAATAAGTAATTATAAAAAAATAAGTGCAAATTATACTTTTTACATCTAATTTTTAATAATTTAGCTTAAAGAGCAAAAATTATAAAAGAGTTATATAATAAAATTAGTTATTTTAGCCGGGAAATTACTTTTGCAAGAGTAGTAAGCAAATATTATTAAGAGGGTTCTTATAATAATATTTGCAAGTATTATAACTCTTATAAAGTGTGCTAATATAAGCATAAGCAATAATAAGAAGAAGCTTTATTTCTTACAAAGGCTGCCCCTTTATTCTATTATATTAGTATAAATGTTATAAAGCTACCCGGATATAAGAGCTATAATTATTTAATAATAGCTAAAGATAACTTCTTTAAATAGCTAAAGGCTAAACTTATAAAGAACTTTATTAGCAAGAAGATTGCTAAGTTTATTTAAACTAATGTGATTTATTAATATAGTTTATTTAAAAAACTTAAAGTTAATAGTAATACTAAATTTAAAAGTATTATAATTAAAAAGCTTTAAAAGCTAAGGATTTATAAGATTATAATCTTTGCGTATAATGCAAAGGCTAATAAAATAGTAAAGCGTGGACATTAGCTAATTATATTAGCTTTAATTGCTTTAAGTATAAAAGGGAAGAAATTATAAGTAAACTTTTTACCTTAAATGCTTTTTGCAAATAGAATTATTATATATAAGCTTATAAGCTTTACTCCCTTTTATATAATTTATAGCAAAAAAGTAGTGCTTTTAGTAAAAACTTGTTACTTTATATAAAGAACTCTTAAATAAGATAAAGTCTATAATCAATTAACTTTATTATAGCTTTATATATAATAACTTTAAATGCGTAATAAAGACATTAAAGAGTTTAAGCTATAAAAGACTTAATAACATGCTAAGGGCAAAGTTAACTTTAATATTAAATATTAGATTTATAAAAAACCGATTTAAGCAAAAGATTTTATTTTAATATACAATATTAAAAATATTAATTAAGATAAGTTTAAAGATATTAAGCTTTTATACTAATAGCTAAGATTATATAAAGTTAAGGAAGCAAATTAGCTAAAGGGAACTTATAAATTAGAAGAATTAAATAAAACTCTTTTATGCTATATATATACAAGAAACCAATTAAAGCAATTTATTAAAAGAGATTAATACTAGTATTCTTATAAAGATAAAGTTTTAAAGCTTGCTTTTAAAGAAGTCGAATTCCGGACTAATATAAAACTAAAAGAAGAAGCTATTACAAAGTTTTATACTAAAATAACTTAAGAAATCGAGAAAGATATTAAAATTATAATATAAGTTTTAAAACTCCCAAAATCCGAGAAAAGGAAGTATATTTGCTTTAATAATAACTAAAAAGAAGCTAAATTAGCAAGTAAAGATAAGGACTAAGAGTAAAAGCTATTATCGACTATAAATATATAGCTGCTAATACTCTAATTTCGACCCTTATATACCTTAAAACACAAAAATAGCTTAAAGAGGACTATAAAACCTAAAATTAGACTTTACTTAAGCTAAAACTTAATTGACAATTATAGTTCGCAAATGCAATTAATTAACAAAAGCTAATATAAGCTACAAATAGTGCTAAAGTTTTGCTAAAAAGCATCGATTATAAGATAACAATAAAGCTAAAAGACTAATAATAACAAAAACGCTAAATAAAGCCTTCTATTTAAGAAAAACTTAATATTTCCTTCTTATTTTAGCTTTTAATTGCTTTTTAATTTTACTTTCAGTTATTAGAACATTCTTACTTATTATCCTTTATTATATATAAAGTCTCCCTTATTACACGAGAAGTTTTTTATATTATATATAAAATTTCTATTACTTTTAACTTATACTTGCATTTCCCTTTACTAAAAACCCTTACTTACTTTACTTTTACTTACTCGGGATAAGTAATAAATATAAGAGGGACAAGGTTAACTTATACTTGCTTTTACACTCTTTTACTTTTAAAAAAGCCTTTAATTTATTCTTTTAATTTAATCGAGTTTTTAAAGCTATATATATTCGACTTAAAACTTTTATTTCTTAGCATTATAATTGCTTTTTCTCTTTAAATAAACATATTATAAAAGACTTTTTTATATATAGCATTAATTTACTTTTACTTTTATATAACAAAGGACTTATACTTTAAAGAAAAGACTTTCTCTTTAGTTTTTCTTCTTATTTTATATATTTAAAAGCTTATATTATTTAAAATATAGCTTTTAATTATAAATTAGTCGATTTTTAAGTATAATAAACATTTACTTTTACTAAAACTTATATAACTTTATATTTACGCTTTATAACTTTATAACTTACTTATATATCTTATATTATATAATAACGTCAAATTTATTGCAAAATGCAAGAAAACGATGCTAAAATGTCGAATAAAGGGTTTACCCTTATTAAATAAACTAAAGAAGAAGAGCTCTTAGTCGCTTGCTATAAACTTGTATATTATAAACTAAGAAAGCTGCAAATCGCCAGTATCGAAGTTATAAGCTTAGCTTAAGCCTTAAATGTTATTAAGGACCTCTTAAATAAAGAGAAAGCTACTATAATTACAACATTTAATACTAAATTGCTATAAGCTAAGGGAAAAGTAAAAGATGTAATCTTAAGCTAAAGGGATATAATCTAAGATAAAGAAGCCCTTAAATTAAAAGGAGATACTTTAGTAATATATAACATTTAAAACGAGGCTTTTTTAAAGGCTATAAAGGATATAAAGAAAGCTAAAGCCGTCTCTTGCAAAGCTTTAATTAAACTAATTAAGACTTTAGATAAAAAGAGCTTATAAGCTTAAGCGTTTAACTAGTATATTTAGCAAGAATACTCTTAATATAGCAAGAACGTATATAGCTAGTTAAGTAAGTTATTTAAATCGAAAATCGCTTTATAAGAAGCTATTAAGTTAATTAATATAATAACCTTAAAGTATGCCCGAGAAGCTTTAGTTTACACTTAATTAGCACTCTTTATTAGCGATATTAAAGCTACGCTAAAACATGTAAGGGCTTTAGCAAAGAATTAATAGCCAAAAATCGACAAATTGCAAGCCTTTAAGCTTAGCTAGTTAAGTTTTACTTTTAAAGAATCGGGAGTCTTAATTAAAGGAACTTATACTAATAAACCGTTTCTTGCGTTTATAAACAAACTTGTAAACTAAGAAGCAGTTATTATTAATGCCCCAAAAGCCCTTATACCCGAATAAATTATAAAGCAAGAGCTAGTTATCGATCTAGTAGCTAAATAGCTTACTAAAGAATAACAAGAGCTAAAGCATAATAAAGTAATAAAGTTTATAAGTATTCTTAATAAAGATATAAGACCCGGTATAAGTAAAAAGGAAGTTAATTTTGATTAGTTCTTATATAATAAACCTAATATTACTACTAATCTCCCGGACTTTAAGACAATTGCAACTCTAGCATTAAAACTAGCAAATAATATAAGAACTAGTAATGCTAAAGACCCCTTAATAGCTAGTACTTTTATACTTATATAAACTAAAGCTTTAAAACCTTTATAAGCTAAAAGAGCAGCTATAAAGCTTAAAATATACTTAGATTTTAGTTTTAATAATAAAGACTTGTCCCCCCTTAGCAAGAAGGCTAAAATTAAAAGCTAAGGCAAGAAGAGAGCTGCTTTTAAAGGAAAAAAAACCTAGATTTGCTAAACTAGTTAAAATTAGGGAATACTCTTATAATATAAGTAATTTATAAAAGGGAGATGTGGCTTTATAAGATACTTTAAACTTTATAAGCCAATTATCTATTTTAGAAGAGATTGCAATTAAATAATATTATAAGCTTAAATATTATAAGACCCCTTATTTAAAGCACTTTAAGGCCCTTGCAAAGCTCCTTTTTATTCGATTTATAAAAGATGCTAATGCTATAATAAATAGGCTAATAGCTATTTATAAGCTTATTAAGCTTAAAACTAGCTTTTAACTTAGATAAATTTATCTAAAAACACGTTACTTCTTTTTAAATATAGCTAAAATTACTTATTATATTAATTAATATCTTATTAAAAGTCAATTCCGGCCCCGAAAACGGATAATAAGCCTTATATTTGCTTAAGCTATTAATATGCTTAATACTAGTATACAAGTAATAAAATAATATCTTATATAAGTAAAGAAGGGTAAAATCTTAAACTTATTAGTCGACAAAATCGAGATATTGCAATTTTATATCTATTATAATATTAAGAGACTAAATAGTGTTATACTAAATAGATACTTTCCTTTAGCTATATAGCTACTTTAAGCAAATCCTTTAATATAACTCTAATTTTATCGAATATTGCCTAATAACTTTATATTCTTAGTTGCTTACCCTTAACTTATCTAGTATTACGACGATAATTCTATTAATTCTTAGTTTTATAAAGGAGATACCGGGAAACTTAAAGCTATTACCTCTTTTTGCTTTAAAACCCTCTTCTTTAATAAAGACAAAGAAGTAAGTTATATAGCTTTTAAAGAACTTGCCACTTTTAATGCATTTGCTATATAAGCTTTTAAAGACTTAAAGTATATCAATTTATTAGTAACTAGTAATAAGGGTATAGCTTTATAAAAGTTTATAAGGAAAAGGAGTAATTAAGTTGCTATAATAACTCTTAAAGTATATAATATACACGTTTATTGTTTTAAAACTTTAATCTCTTATTATTTTATTAAAAAGGAAAAGCTCTTTAAACCCCGGATATCTCTTCTTATTACTTTAATTTTTGTTAAATTTAATAATATATGCAAAACCGGAGTCTTATATAATATAATTAAAATCTCTTATAACAATTAACAAGTTTTTACAATTAATTGATTTAAAGATATATTTAAAGATAAGTCTTTTATTAGCAATATCTAATTAAAAGGTATAAGAGCTTTATATAATATAATTCAATACTTAAAACGCTTAAAATACTTAATAATACGTATAAAGATAAAGAAATAGCTAGCATATAGCGACATGTAAGCTAATAAAGTAATATATCTTGCTTAATAAAAGGAAGCTATAAAGCAAGTTAAAATTGCATTTAAGTACTTATAAGAGGATAAAATAGCTATATTTTTAGGCAATAAGTTATACTTTAAGTGTAAGATAAAAGGATTAGCGTTCCTTGCTAAAGATAATAAGGAGTATATAATCATTTCTAGTAATAAAGAAGAAGAATAAACTATTTTTAAGGCTTATCTTGTTTTTTATTGCTTAAGACAAGCAATAAATATAAGAAGGACAAATGTAGCAAGGTATTAAGGGGATTATTAATTTTTGTTAATTTTAGAAGGTTTTTAGAGGTTTTTAGTTAGTGCTATATGTAATTAAAATCGGGGGTATAATTACTATTTTTTATAGCTGCGTATACTTTACTTTATACTTAATTTATACTTACTTTTACACCTAATAATTATATATAATTATTGCTAGTCTTATAATTTCGTTTCTATTTCTTAATTTATTTGTGCATGCTTTAGTTCTTCTTTTTATTATTACTTTAGTTTTATATATGCGTTCTCTTTCTTATTTTATTGCTTAGTTTCTTAGTATCGTTCTTGTAAGGTCTTCTTTTAGCTAAGGTCCACCCCCTTATAATAGCTTATTTTAATATATAGCTAAATCTTAAGTAATACCGAATTATATAGTCGGATAACTTTACCCGAGAATTACCTTTCTCTTTTTATAAAGAAATTCAAATCCTTAAGAGTTTATTATAAGAGGTATGCCCTAATTAGGAGCACTAAAAGGACATTATTAAGCGCAATCGAGCTATTAAGTCGAAAGATATAAGGAACCAATTAAAAGCTTATTTTATTTAACAAATTTATAATATACTTAATTGCACTTGCTAAGCAGGTTAAATTAAAATCCTTCCTTATATAAAACTTACAAATTAACTTATAAATCTTATAAATTAAGATTTAAGCTATAAGAGCGCTAATTCTTTGTTAAGACCGTCTTAAGAAAGAATTAATACTATTAGCCGGAATAAATACAAGTAAGATTTATAAGATTAAATTAAGCGTATGCAATATAAGCTACAAATGCTTAAAAACTTATTGCTAAAGGCTTATATAATCCTTATTAAGCTTGCCCCTCCTCCTAAAAACCTCTTAAAGTTAAATATTACACATATTACTATTACTAATTTTTATTATTAAGCTTGCAAAAAGGAGAACGTCTCTTTTTATACTAGCTTATACGAATTAAACTAGTTAATCGAGGATAAGGACATATAAGACTAAAGAGCTTAAGACGATAAGGCTACCCTTAAAGAAGTTTAGGCCAAGCTCTTTATATGCTACTATTTATATAAAGACGTCTTCTTTAAGGCTGCTTCTGACGCCCTTCCCTTATATCGATTATACGATTATTAAATCTAATTAAAGGCTGAGAACACTTTAAGCTATAGCCCTTTATAGCATTAATTTATAAATAAATTGCAAGCTATTAAGCAATACTTGTTAGATAACTTAGATAAGGGCTTTATTAAGTATAGCTAAGCCTTATACGCATTACTTACCTTATTTGTTAAGAAACCAGATAAAAGCTTATAGTTTTACATCGACTTTTATAAATTAAATGCTTTTACTTGTAAAGACAAGTACCCTTTGCTACTAATTGATAAGACTTTAGCACAAATTAGCTAAGCTAAAATCTTTATTAAGCTAGATATCCGGTAAGCCTTTTATAAGATCCGAATGCACTTTAATTTAAAAGAACTTATTACCTTTTATATAAGGTATAAATTATATAAATATAAGGTATTACTATTCGGGCTTACTAATAAACCGGCTATATACTAGTAATATATAAACGATATCTTATTTGATTACTTAGACAATTTTTGTATAATTTACTTAAATAATATCCTTATTTACTCGGATAATAAGCTTTAATACTAGGAGCATATGCAAAAAGTCCTTTAATAGCTTTATAATGCGGGTTTATAAGCCGATATTAAGAAAAGCGAATTTAGAGTCATTTATATAAAATACTTAAGCTTTATTATAAGCACTTAAAGCATTAAGGTTAATCCGGAGAAGATAGACATTATTTGCTACTAAGCCGAACCTTGTATAATAAAGGGAGTATAGTTATTTTTAGAATTTTGCAATTTTTATTAGCGTTTTATTCGGGAGTTTAATACACTTTTAAAACCCCTTTTATAGCTTACTTACTTAAATTTACTATTTATATAAGATAAGACTTATATTAGAGCCTTTAAAGAGCTTAAATAGAGGCTTATTTTAGCCCTTATCTTTTAGTATTATAACTACTTACTAGAAATAAAGCTAAAGACTAATACTTTAAATAAGGTAATTATTAGCGTGCTTTCTTAATTATATTCAAATAAAAACTAGTACTTTATAAGATACTTCTTTAAAACTATAGCCCTTATAAAGATTAATTATTAAATCTATAATAAAGAGATATTAGCAATTATATAATCCTTTAGCCACTAGAGATTAAAGCTTTAAAGGAATGCTAAATAAATAAAGGTTTATATAAACTATAAAGCCTTAAAGTACTTTATAATAACTAAATAGCTAAATAGCTGCTAAGCCCGCTAAGCCGAGCTATTAGCTAACTATTTATTTATTATTATATACTAATCCGGGAAGGAAAATGCTAAAGCTAATATACTCTTTTATAAAAAACAAGACTTAAAACCTTTTATAGATATAAGGGCTTACTTTTATATAAAGGCCTTACTTTAACTTAAGCAAGTCGATTTGCAAATTTGTAAGGCCTTAGAGATTTATGCATTAAATGCAACTATATAAAAACTTTTACTCTTAGTAAAACGCTTGCTAGCTACTAATTATACCTCCGATTTGTTATAAGCTTTATATACACAAGCTATAAGTATTACCTTAAAAGACTTCTCTCTTAAAGATAGCTTATTATTATATTAAGACAAGCTAGTAATTTTTACAAATAATTAGCTAATTATAAATTTAATTTATAAAGCGCACAACCAAATATTATTTGCTTACTTTAGCTATAATAAGACAATTCGGATTTTAAGCAAAAAGTACTATTAAGCACGATTATTTGCATATATAGCTTAATATATCCGGAATTACTATACTTATAAACGATCTTATATACTTAAGGATTATACGCCTAAAATGCTATACCCTTTACTAGTCCCGGATAAGCCTTAATAGTATATTATTATAGATTTTAAGTTATTTGCTAAAGCAAAGGATAACTATAATATTAGATTTGTTATTATAAACCAATTAAGTAAGCAAAGCATATTAATCCCTTGCTATAAGACGACTATAGCAAAGGATATAGCTTAACTATTTATTATATACGTATATCGGTATTATAGCGCTTTATAATTTATTATATCCGACAAAGGCCTTTAGTTTATATTTAGTTTTTAGAATAAGTTTTACCGGATCTTAAGAATAAAGCTTAAGCTCTTTATTGCTTTTTACTTGCAAATAAATAGCTAGATAGAAATAATAAACTAATACTTAAATTAATGCTTATAGCTATTTGTAAATTACTATTAAGATAATTAGCTATAATTCTTGCTAATTATAAATTATACTTAGCTTATATTATTATATAATAATATAAGCATATCTCTTGCTATGCTTATAAATATATATAAGCCTCGTATATCATTTGACTAGGATATATTAAAGGTAATAACCCCCCGGGAAAAGCTTAATCGGGAAGAAGGCTAGCAAGTAGTTTATATAATGCAAGAAGCTTAAAAGATAGCTTATAAGATTATAAAAGAGGCTTAAGAGAAGAAAGAGCAAGATATAAACTTATATTATAAGCTTATTAATTTTAAGCTTAAGGATAAAGTCTAAATTTTAATAAAGAACTAAAAGACTTAAAAGCCGAGCTATAAATTAAATTATTAAATAGCCGGCTTATACGAGATTTTGCGCTATATAAGAAACTTATATAAAGTTAAATTACTTAAATCGATAAGAATTTACCTTATATTCTTACTAGATAAGCTACAAAAAGCTAATAATAACCCTTTGCTAAGCTAATAAAATAAGCCCCCTTTACTAATTCAAGTTACAGATAACTAAGAGTAAGAAGTAGAGGAAATCTTAGCTATATAGAAAACTAAGAAGTACTTATCTTACCGGGCTAAATAAGTTAGCTATAATAAAGACTTTAAATAGTACCCGGCCGGCGATTTTAAGTATATATTACATAAGCTATAAGACTTTTACTTGCAAAATCCGGATTTACTAAGACCCCTACAATTATTAAGGGATTAAATTAAAATGTAAGAAGACGGAGCTAATTTGTATAATAAATTAAAAGACGATACACAAATGCCAAGAAGCTTAAAGGCAAGCTTTTTTCAAAGGGGGGGGTAATATAATAACTTTAGCTATTACCCTACTATACGGGTATTATACGGATCTTATATAAGCCTTAAGATAGGCTAAAGTTACGCTATATTACTTGACCACTTACTATATATATAGCTTACCTTCCCCTCTTTTACCCTCTTCTTCTCTCCTTAGCTTTAAATCTTTGCATATAGCCTAATTATACGAGTTTAGGTAAAGACCTCTTCCTCTAATAAAGTGTATCCTAGCATACCTCGTAAGCCCGTCACAAAAATAAGTTACATTTAGCGCCTTGCCTTAGCTGCCCTTAAAGAGGAGGATATTATAGCGGGGTGCTAAGGGGATTGTTAATTTCTGTCGATTTTAGAGGGTTTTTAGAGGTTCTCAGTTAGTGCTACACGTGACTAGAATGGGGGGTATAACTGCTGTTTTCTGTAACTGCGCACACTTCACTTTATACTTAATTCATACTTACTTTTGCACCTAATAATTGTACACAGTTGTTGCTAGTCTTATAGTTTCGTTTCTGTTTCTTGATTTATGCGTGCATGCTTTAGTTCTTCCTTTTATTGTTACTTTAGTTCTACATATGCGTTCTCCTTC
>Ga0302221_10002464_pt1 | contig 11523 bp, 9 predicted proteins | sample II_Palsa_E2_1_FD_193517 | JGI IMG/M metagenome (GOLD analysis project Ga0302221, IMG submission 193517) | Peat permafrost microbial communities from Stordalen Mire near Abisko, Sweden - II_Palsa_E2_1 | ecosystem: Environmental > Terrestrial > Soil > Palsa > Peat permafrost | place: Sweden...
GGACTCTCGGGAAACCTTCCCTGCTGAAGAGTGGCGTAGTGGGGTAAACCCGGTGACATATTCAACCCCCCGCAGATCTCCATTCTCGGGTGAAAAGCAACTGCCATTGTCACTTCATCCGCCAGACTATTACTATTCTTTATGTATGAGATCTTTTTATTTCTTTCACGTCCTCTTTTAATTTTCATCAATTTTTGACCAGTTTCCCACCAATTCGCCAATATGCCGAAATCAATGAAGGATAACAGAGCTGTGAAGATGCTGAAGGCTGCGGAGGAGGGAGGATATGGAGTTATTGGAGTTGTGTCTGTAAGTTATTATTCGTTAACAGCTATCCTGTGGCAATTGTTGATTGAAAACAGTATAACCTCGAAACCATAACCGCCGTTGTCCGCGCAGCAGAAAAGAAGAAATCCCCCGCACAAATTCTCCTCTTTCCCTGGGCCCTGCACTACTCGCCTCTCCTAATCCACCTTGCCGTCGCCGCTTGCAAAACGGCCAAAGTTCCCATAGTCCTGCATATGGATCATGCACAGTCTGAAGAAGAGATCATCGCTGCGTCCGAGTACGACTTCGATTCCATCATGGTCGACATGTCGCATTATGAGAAGGAGGAGAATCTTGAGAAGACGCGGAGGATTACTAAGTTCTTGCATGAGAAGGGTATTGCGACTGAGGCGGAACCGGGGAGGATTAATGGGGGGGAGGATGGGGTTAAGGATACCGGGGAGCTTGAGGGGTTACTTACGACGGCTGAGGAGGCAACGCTGTTTGTGGATACCGGGATTGATTTTTTGGCACCGGCTTTTGGGAATATTCATGGGAACTATTGGGGAGTTGAAAATATCAAGTTGGAATATGATAGGTGAGTGGCCGTTTTATTTTTAGGTTCGAACCACCAAGGCCCCGAAATTATCTCTGGGGTTTGTAGATTTCCGGGGCAAAACTGCTTCAGAAAATCTGGAAATAATTTCTTATGGGAGCAGGCTGCGAGAGTAGTCGACTGGTCTTGGGATGTTTGCCAAATTAGGATGAAGCTGACTACTAATATAGACTCGAGAAAATCCGAGCAGCAACGAAAGGACGAGCACAACTCGTACTTCACGGAACAAACACCTTCCCAGACGCAACAATGCAAAATTGTATTAAGGGAGGAATGACTCGATGCAACGTCAACGAGCTCGTCTTACATACGTACAGCAAATACGTAGCCGAAAATACCGGCAAGGTCCCGCTGACGGAATTGATGGGCAAGGGGACGGATCTGATCCAAGAGCTGATTGAACATCAGATGGATGTTATGGGCTCAACGGGGAAGGGTGATGTATTGTACTGAAGAGGATTATAAATGGACGGATTCCAACAAAAATGTATATGAAGAACATGAAAAGATGGAAATACTGTAGCACAGCTTATATATATTGTGGACCAAAAAGATGTTGGACGAGCAAATCCAGGCCAAGGACGTAATTGACTTGTTTCGTACAATAGAAGTCGACGAACGTCACTTGCTTGCATCAGTATCTTTAAATCCTCCTGTTTTTGGCAGCCAATGCAGCAAGCGATCCTAGGTTTCATCTCTCTAGAACTACGAAGTTAAAGTTGAAGGTCCATCAACAGTTGGAAAAGTCCCAAAATGGCGTACTTATTTGAGATGATTTGAGATGTTGGGCCGAGGACAAAGAGACTCCCAAGTAGCTGTTTACGTCTTGCCATAGGTACATTTCTCGGCTGTCCGATTGTATAATTCAATCCTGTGCACTCTGAACAGTGTCAAAAGAAACAAGCTGTCGAAAGTCCCAAAATTAGTGTTTTGTTTTAAGTATATGACGACGTTCTGATCCTCATTATGGAAGATACGTGCTGCAGACCATTCTCATTCGACTGCAACGAGTACTCCTCCTCAGTCGTCACATTACCGGGCAATGCTGGACCCGGTCGATATTTCACCAAGTTTTTTTCGTTCTCCCCACGCAGATCCTTTACCAAACAAAGTGATTCTCTTTTCGATGGGGATCAATTGAGCAATATTGATCATTGCCAGTCCTTCCTCTTCTTTTCTCCTTAACCCATTTTCACAATCGCGGGCGCGACATTCAAATCCCAATTCTTCCCCAGTACTCAAATTCCAGAGGAGGTCAGTGCTTTTCTCCTCAGCCGTGGATCCCGGCAGTGAGTAACGCTCATGTAAAGCGGTGGAATAAGGTTCGTGTCGAAGAAATAGACTGGTTTCAGGGCCGATTAATCATTGGGTGTTGACGGACCAAGACTGCTTTCCGCAAGTTTAAGCATCTGTCCGAATTCGGCAGTGAAGTCATCGAATTTCGTCTCGTCGTTTGCTCCAGATACTCCGAGCTTGATAGCTACAAACAAATAGTGTACTTTAAGGATGGCACTGGCTCGTAACTCTAGCATGCTCATATTCGAGCTCAAAGTCTTTAAAAATCTGTTCAGTGCTGCGACAAAAGCATCAAGCTGTTCTCGGTTTTGCTCCCGTGCTGTTTGGGATATCATGGCAAGGCCTTCTGGGCATCTGCTGGAGATGAAACATGTGGTAGACAAGTCTAAGTAGGTTGTCGCTTGCTTCATAAATAGTAGAGAAGGTTCCGGCATTCCTGGAGTTTCCTGGACGTCGAGACTTTTTACAACTAAGTCACAATGAAGTGGCCTGCTCACAATATGTGTTGACGCTTGGATGTCAAATCTGAAGCTGCTGAAATATTATCTTCATTAAAGTTCTTGGCTGCGCTCTGCGTCCCAAAATAGTCTGTTTCAACGACAATGAAGAAATCGAAATATCGCGGTCTGACAGATTGAGCGATCAAAATCGCATAGAGGCTCAAAAGACACTGCAATTGGGACAGAAAACTAAGAGAAAGATTTCATTCTGCAAATCCACGCGAAGACGTCAGCGTGGGCGAATCAATGTCGCGTTAGGTGCCCACCATTTTCCATGCCAAGATCCAAATGGGGGGCCAAAGTCCCAAAGAGAAGCTTATGCAGCCAGGCAAAGCTTGCAACCAAGATGAGTCAGATGTAATCAACCCATTTGAAAGATAGGGTATCGAATCGAAGTAGAGAGAGTTGGACCAGCAAACAATCCCTGTTAGCCTGAACAGTAAATCATAGCGTGCCTCCCAGTATCATTGATACACCTTCACCGAGTTGACAAGCCACTATGAAACCAAGTCAGCACTTATATCCTTCATACACATTTTTGCTCCAAACAACACGACGACATTCATTTCACATGTCCTTGGAATGCATGCAAGGGGATATTGATGTGAATGCAGCGATGGGAAGCCAATGAAATGTGGCACTTACGTAGGCGTCATCATACGCGTGCGGATTATTCGCGACATAGTCTTCACAAGTTGAATAACCCGTCTTCGCTGAGCAATCGCTCCATGAGGTCCAGGATTTTCCACCGGCATTTGCACCGCAGAACGTGGTATCAAAGTACTGTAGTAAAATTAGTATGAGTCATTACCTAGCATCTTAATTCCATTAACGAGATGCCACATATTATTTTTACTCACGATTGTCTGCGGTGGGAAGTTCGCATCAATGTCGCAATCGCCGTATTGACTGTCAAAGTCTGCCGCAGGAACGCCCCAGGAGCTTGGATTCGGTTTGCCGGCAGTTATATCGGCGGGAATTGCATTTCTCGGAAAGAAGTAGATTCTGATGAAGGTGCTCGTCCATTCCATAGCAAACACACCTCCACCTTGTGCATTGAAAGATGAACCGTAGCTACCAACGGGTCCTTTAACACTGCAGCCGACAGGATTGTTGAGTTGGCAATCGTAGTTATCGTTATTCGATACTCCCAACTGATAATTGGCTGGCGGGTTGAAGGTGCAATTACTACCAGTGTGAAGGCTCATATAGACTTGATCGATATCGTTAAAGCCTTCGTAGATGTCGATCTCACCATAGGGACCAGATTTATTACGAATTGTCCAACTAAATTGAAATTTTGTAAGTAGATGGAATGGTCGTCAGTGATCAGATTGACTTACAAGCCTGGCCAAGTACCGCAATCACTTCCTGGTACATGTGCAAAGTCTCCTATCAGAAGGCCATGCAAGAACTCATCGTTACACTCGAGCCAAATACTCTTGCGTCCACCATCGAAAGGTTGGACGATATGAGTGTTGTCAACGCTCATGAAAACTTGATTCCCGATGATTCGAGTCATACCAAGTGCCTGTGCCTCCGCCAAAGAGATGTATTCGACAAAGCCACGGGTTGGGTCTGGCAACTAAGCACTGTCAAATACTGAGATGTGATGGGGATAGAATGCTACTTACCGTCTCAAAAGTAAAGCTCTCGTACCAATTTCTGTAGTCGTAGTCATGGACCAGTGTGTAGCCTTGCACACACCAAGCCAGTAGAAAACAAATTAGGATGGGAATCATGATGACAAGACGATCTGTTGTTTGTGTTTGAAAAGGAAGGAACGAGAAGCATGTCCGGTTCTTATAAGACGGGCGCACCTTCCCTGTTTTGAGGCCTAAATTTTCCAGAACAGTAAAACTGGTTGTAGTGAATGGGGCGACGAAGCCAAGTTCCATTGTTAGGTCAAGATAATATACTTTCCTTGAATCCAACGTGCTCCCTCAGATATTCACTTTGCACATATTTGCACGCGAAATTTCAAACAATAACTTGCCACCACTCACGAATTTAATCACTCAGTACCTCGACAGATTGATCAAGTCTCAGTGCGCAATACCTCTTGGACTTCTAAAGCAAAGAAAGGTTGAAAATGGAGCATGTTTGATTAAAAGCAAGAACGCTGAATTCCGAAATGGCAAAGCGCTCAAAATGCTGCCGAGAAAAGGTTGCTGCATATGCAAAACAAGCCCGGAATGTATTCCCGGAGTTCTGATACTGTTCAACATGCCATTGTAGTCGAGGGCAGACAATAACTTCCCTCTTTGTCAAACAAGCCTGCGTGGCAGAACAATCGGACAAGAACGAGCATATTGCATCTCTTCACAAGCCTCAGGCTGGAATGGGAAGGGTTAATTCGGAAAGCTTGTGAAGGAGTTGCAAGTAGATATCCGCAGGACGGCGCCAATATCAGCTCTAAGTAGAGACCTTGATTGAGTTAAGAAATATGTTTTATGGTCAAGTGAAGTTGAAATAAAGAGAAGCCGGGTTCCGGGACGGGACAGGGATTGCGGGTCCGAGCAGGGCGGGGCTTTTTCAAAACTCGGTCACGTGAGTACACCTGCAAGACTTCATTGAATTGCTTTCTGTATTTCCTCTGCATCGGCAAATAGTCTCTGCTACTTCTCCATCTGTCCCCTCTTCATTCCTAGTTCGTCCTCAAAAGGATGGTCTTCTCCGAAACGTGTCACGGGAGCTCTCATTCATTCGTTCTCACGGACCCACATTTCCCAGTTAATCTGGATTTCCGTCCTCAGAAGCTTGTTTTCACTTTCCAGTCACATGGCCAACCACAACAATGCCTGCCATCCTCTTCATGCAATTGTGGGGGGCTTTCATGCATCGCGATGATCTGCGTACGTCAGCTGGCAGGGGCTCAACTTGCTTCTTCAACACGATACTACATATTTAGCTTCTCCATTTCCCATCCTCACTTCTGCTTTAGCAACGAGCCTCCTTTGAAAACCCGTACCGATTTGTTGTAACCTCAAAAGGCTAATATGGCTACTATCTGTAAGTTCTTTCAAAGCAGCAGATGGTAACTCAAGAGAAATTACTGATTACGTTCAAGACTACGAGCCAGAAGGCTGCAATTGCGACAATAAGACTGAGTATGACCGTGCCACTATCAATGCTGCTTGTACTCAAGCACTGAACCTCGCATCTCAAGGTCAGACCCTAGGTCGTGACAAGTACCCTCATGTCTACAATGGTAATTGCTCCCTTGTGCCAATCAACCTCGTAAAGTCTGACCCCCTCCAAGACTACGAAAAGTTCCAATTCGAGCACGCGCAAAAGCCCTACCTTGAGTTTCCAATCCTTGAATCAGGAGCGTATACCGATAATGAGTCGCCGGGAGCAGATAGAGTCGTAATCGGCTCTATCTCCACCGATTACAGCTCAGCTATCTTCTGCGCAGTGATTACCCATGACGGAAGCACGAAGAATGGATTCACGGAGTGTAAGGATGATACAGTTAATACTGATGGTAAAGGAACGTGGGATACAGAAAAGACTCAGGGCAGAGGGAGGGAGCCAGGACCTGGTAGAGACTTGCTGGACAGGATCGACCTGTAGAAGAGAGCTCGACTTTTCCCCACCCTCTAACTGAGTCCAACCAGTATCAATTAAAGAGCCTCAACCCTTCATTTTCATCTCTCATCTTTTAAATTTCTGGGAAAACTTTTACCTCAAGCAGGTCCGCAAGATGATTCTTTTGCTCGCGTACCTTACCTGTTCGAGATTTAAAAGTCCCAAAAGTCACTGGGCTAGGTTATGAAAGATGCAAATGGGGCAATGGATGCGACGCGAGATCTAAGCTGCTCCTTGTAAAGCTTCCGAATATTTTTATTGTTGCATGCTTCTGGCATACAACCTCCTCACATTCTGTCCGCGCTGAAACTTGAGCTTTGTCTCCCCCCCTGTCCACCATGGATGTGCCTGATTGTGTAGTAATCAAACAGGGAGATTGACAACCTGCCCACCTGACAAGCAGCTTCCTTTCGAGGCCTCAGAGACCCCTAGGATTGGCTGGGGAGGCTACATCACAGTGTCCATGAAGTCATCGCATCCGGCCACTTCAAATATGAAAATCAGTCTACTCAGACGTGTGCTACATTAAATAAGGTCAGAAAATCGTTCGATGCTGTTGATTATGAGCTGTTTTGGGTACGTATAAAGACCGCTCTCAGCGTGACTCGCAAAAGCTTCCCATATAACGTCTGTTCCTGCGTCGCGAGACGCACCCCGTGACGAGACAAACCACAGGTACTTCGAATTTAAGGGCCTATAAATTTGCGAATAAAAATAATAAATCTATTATTTTTACTTTGGTTATGTTATATACTTCTCTCTAAATACTCTCTAATTTATTAATTTTGAAAATTATTACTGCGTTGTCGTTGTTTATATAAAATTATAAGGGATTTTATTATAGTGTAATAGGACCCCCCAGCCCGCGGCACCACCCATTAAGCTCTTTTTGCTTCTCAAACTCATAGAACGATTAGATATAGATTATCGAGCTATATTACGATGCTGAAAAGTTATTCTCAGTGTTGTGGCGGCCAGAGCGCGCGCGCGATGTTTTGCGCCGTTGCCGTATAGGCTGCAATCAACATATACCGAACAGCCAACTCTCCAAGGGGGACACCACCTAGAGTGATGCCGCCTAGATCCGATCGAATCGGCCACTTCTTAGCAGCATCCTCGCCACCCCACAGATTGCGCGCCCACATCGCCCAACACAGGATCCCACTTAACACCCATCCAGCGAGAAACACATATACGATCCAAGACGTGACAGCATAAAAGTTTTGATGGCGATTAGCGATCCGCGTCCCAGATGTCAACTCAGGGCTGCAGTAGACCAGGCTCTGGATCGCGAACGCTAGTAGCACCATCGTGAGGAGGTTGAGGATAGCCAGTGCTGTGCAAAGGGCAAATCGGGGAATGCTTGGTATTACCGCCATTCTCCTTTTGTCCTCGGCTTCTATCTCTTCGCGACATGGCTTTGGATTCGAAATCGAATTTGATTCGGAAGTTGGAGGAGGCGGGGAAAGAGGAAGTAAAGCCTCGTCGATATATTCGCAGCGCGGACATGGCGTGGGAACGGGCTGGTCTGTTTTTGAAGGCCCTAAGTCGCAGTACAGACAATACCCGAGCACGAGGAAGCGTATAAAGGGGGTTATGGCGATAGAGGCAAAGAAGAACAGAAACCAGAGGTTACTGGCGGTGTTTTCGTCGTGGATGTTACGAAATGGGCCGGCGAGTGAGGCGCATAGTTTCTCGTTCGAAACCATGGTACAGACTGCCGCGAGGCTGTTGATCGACGGCCTTGGGGTAAGAGAAGGCGTTAATGCGAGAGCATGTCGATAAACCCGATGGTTATTGGTATAAACAGAGGAGTTTGTGAAGATACGACATTGTTGAAGAAGAGAATACAAGGGTGTAGTTGCTCTTGGAGAGGGATTATTGCCTACTGTATCTGGGTGACTGCGGGGTAATGTCATACCGATCCGCTTTGTGTCAGGTGCATATGTTACAAGCCAACGATAATGATGATAATGAAGTTTTTTGCCCGGTTCTAAACCTAAAGGACCCTAGTCTATATTACATAATCCGCTTCGTTCAGTGTTTCCAATGCCTCTTGAAGCCCACGAGGCCCATACAGAACTGCCTCTACCAAAGAAAATCTGTGGCTGCCGGACGTGTGGCTGCGACATTTGTGGCTACGCGCCTTGCCGGAATATTCCCGTTTCCTGACATCCTCCGATCAGAAGCAAAAAGTGGCCCTGTATACAGCTAACAAATACTTCTAAAGCGACGTACTTCCGGCTTTTATTTCCGATATTTCTTTTTTCCCAAATTATTTTATGCTTTACTTTAAACGAACTCGATTTTTAGCTATAGCCTCCCGCTTCTTTTACAAGATCGCTTATAAATTTAAAAATAACTTTATTAAGAGTTTAAAAAAATTAAAAGATTATTAAAAAGAGCCCGGTATTAATACACAAAGTAATAATGACTTTGTAAAGACGGTATTAATAACTTAAATAATAATAATATAATAAAATAATAATAATAATAAAAGACAATAATTAAAATATAAAATAAAAATATAATAATAATAAAAATAATAATAAATAAAGATTAATATAATTTATTTATAATATTAAAATTTAATAAAAATTAATATTAATTTTAATTTTAAATATAATAATAAATTTTAAAGTTAATTTAAATTTATTTTTATTAAAAATTAATTTATTAATTTTATTAAAATATTATATAATTTTTTTATTAATATATTTATATTATTAAAGTTTTTTATAAATTTAATATAATTTATATTTATATTATTTTATTATTTAACTTAAATAAATTTTATATAAAACTTTTATATTTTTAATTATATTTTAATATATTTATAATATTTTTTATTTATTTTTATATTTTTAATTATATTATATTATATTTTTTTTATTTCGAATAAATTAAATAAATTATTTAAAATTAAATATTTATATTAAAAATTTAATAATAATAATTTTTTTATATAATATTTATTAATATAATAATAATATATTAATATTTAAACATTAAAGTATTATTTATTAATAAAAAGTTTAAAAAATTTATTTTATATATTATATATATAATTTAGTTTAAAAATTATAATTAAAAAAATAATAATATAAAGAATATATAATTTATAAGTTAAGATTATAAATTAAAACATTAGATTAAGATTTAAGGAATAAGATATAGGAATATAAATCACGAGTTATTATTATATAATTTATAAATATAAAATATATATCTAGTATAAATTATAAAGAATTATTAATTAGTTTTTTAATTATTTTAAATTAAAAGCTTAAATTTAAATATTTATATATTATTTTATTAATTATATTTTTTATATTTTAATTAATTTAATCTTTTAAAAATAATTTAATATAAAATAATTAAGTAATTATTATAATAATATAAAGAATTATTAATAATATTATTAATAATATATTATTTAATAATAATCCACTCGTTAAATAATATATAAAATAAAAAATAAAAAAAATAATATTAATAAAAAGATTAAAGATAATATAATATAATATTATTAAGTTCGAAAAAAAAACAAGAAAAAAAACAAGAAAAAAAAAACTAAAAATATTAAAAGATTAAATTTATTAATTTTAAAATATAATTAATATAATTATAAAATATTAATATAAAGTTATTATAATATTATTATTATATTTAATTTATTATATATTTAAGATTAAAGAATTATTAATTTATAAAAAAAAATTATTAAAAAATATTAAATTTTTTTTTATTAAATTAAATTAAAATAAAAAAAAATAAGAATTTTATATAAATAATAAATATCGATAAAGTTATATATTATATATTTAATTTTAAAAAAACGACAAGAAATGTTTAAAAATATAAATAATATTAATTAAAATTTTTTTATTAAATTTATAAAGAATATTATCGCGGATTCGAGAAATTATAATATTTAATTAATCTTAATATATAAATAAATAATATAATAAAATAATTAAAATATATAAAATTTTATATTTTATTTAAATAATTTAAAGAATAATTTAAAATATATTAATATAATATAAAATAAAAATTATAAAAAAAAAATTAAAAAAAATTAATTATTAAAAAAAAAATTTTATTGATCGGAAAAAATTAATATTCTTAATTATAAAGATTAAGAATTATTAAGGATTTTATAAAAAAAAGTCTTTAAGCTAAAAAGACTTAAAAAATTTTATAATAAAAAAAATAAATCTTAATTTTTATAATAAGATATAAATTAATAATATTTTAATATAATAACGATAAATATTAATATTATATTAATAATAAAAACTATAAAAAATTAAATTATTATATTATTATATATTTTATATAAATAATTTATTATAATTATAAAAAAATTAAATATAAATTTTTTATTTATTTAAAATTAAAGAAATAATTAAAAAATAATAAGATTTTATAATAATTATATTTATTTATATTATAAAAAATAAAAAATAAAAATAAAAAAAATAATTAAAATTATATTAAAATTTATAAAAAAAATAAAAAATATAAATATTAATATATTTAAGAATATAAATTAATTATATTTAATAAAAATTAATTCTAAAAATAAATTTAATAAAACTTAAAAATAAAAATATATAATTAATATTTTTAAAAAATAAAAAGATTTATTTATATAAAGATTATTTTATATAAATTAATATTATAAATATATTAAAGAAATAATAAAATATTAATATATAATTTATATTTTATAATTTTAATTTAAAGAATATTAATATTATTTTAGATTTTTTTTAATTAAAATAAATTAATTTATTAATATTTTTTAATAATAAAATATAAAAATATATTTTTTAAAAAAATAAATTAAAAGTCTTAAAAATAAAAAAATTTATATAAATATTAAAAAATAAAAAATATATATTTATTTTAATATATATATTAATAAAAATATAAAGAATAAATATCGTAAAAATAAAAATAATTCTTAAAGAATATTAATATATTATTAAAGTATTTTTAAAAAAAATTATAAAAATTTTATTTAATTATTATTTAATAAAGTATTAAATTAATTTAAAATCTAAAATAAAATTATTTTATAGTTTTATTTATATATTATTAAAAAAAAAATTTAAAGTTTTATAAAAATATTTAAAAATTAATAAAATAAAAAATTAAATATAATAATTTATTAATTTTATAAATATTTTAATTATATTTATTTTAAAGAAAAAAAATTATATTTTTATATAAATTATTAAAGAT
>Ga0302221_10002465_pt1 | contig 11523 bp, 2 predicted proteins | sample II_Palsa_E2_1_FD_193517 | JGI IMG/M metagenome (GOLD analysis project Ga0302221, IMG submission 193517) | Peat permafrost microbial communities from Stordalen Mire near Abisko, Sweden - II_Palsa_E2_1 | ecosystem: Environmental > Terrestrial > Soil > Palsa > Peat permafrost | place: Sweden...
TGCTAATAAAACATTTTTAAAAGCAGTTTTAAGAGTAGCATTTTAGAGTTGTTTTTAAAGATAATTTTGCTTATTATATTTTTATAATCTAAAGACATTTTCAATAATAGTTTTAATGTTTTATAAGGATAGTTTATTTATATTTACTCTTTAAGACCCTTTCTCTTCTTAGCCTTTTGCTTAATAAAATTATATTACTTTTTAATCTTTTTAGCTCTTTAATACCCTTTCTCTTCTTAATTATCTTTATATAACACTTAATACTAATTTAATATAAAAGATACTTGCGCTTTAATTTTAGCTCCTTCTTGCAAAGATGTGCTAAAGAAGTGTAATAAATAGTCTTTTATTGCTATATAATTAATATCTCGGGTATTTTATAATGCAATTTGGTTAAAGTAGTCTATATTCTTGTTAATATAATCTTAAAAGTCTTTAACCCGATATATATAATTTATCTTTATATGCTTAGTATCAAATCTATTTAATGCATTATACTTTTTAATAAAATTAATATAATGCCTTAAAGCGTGAAATTTAAAGTAATTCTAATAAGCCTTATTATTACTATTTGTTAGTCAATACTTAGCAAATGCCTCTTTAATATTATTAATACAAAAAAGAGCTTAAGATATATAATATAAAATAATATTATTATGTGTTTAATATTATATTAGTAGAATAAAGTCGACTAAGGCTCGAGCATGCGCTAATACAAATAGCGCTTTATAATAAAAGAGTAAAGCAATTATAAAAATAAGGATTTATATTAAGGCCCGCTTTTTATTACTTATTTATTACTATGTCGCAACTGTAGGGGCTCATGGCAGCCTAAGGCCTGGGCTCATGTAATCGGGGGCGCTCCGCGCCTTATATTATAAGAGGTCTCCCCCCATCTCTTCTAGTTTTTAATTAGACAATTCATTAATTACTTATTTATTCGATCACCTTATGCTATATGCGACAGTTATAAGCTTAGTTTGCACTTAAAGCTTCTAAAGAACACGCAGCAATATAGAGTAAAGTAATTACCCACTTTCTATTTCATTTACACTTTACTAAGTACTTTGTCGCAATATATGCAAATTAATACTATAATATTTAAAGAGGTTTCCGAGTAGCGCATTGCATATATTATAATCTTTAAAGATTAACAATTATAGCTAAACTAGTTTATATAGCTTTGCTTTTAAGCTACCTTTAAGCACATTTAGCATTTAATTAATTTAAATAAATTAAATACTCTTATAAACTCACCTCCGAGCTTTTTACTAACATTCGAAAAACTAATCATTTAATAAGACAAGTGTCTTTAGCAATAGTATATTATTGCAATAAAGCAATAAAGCAAGTCCCTCTAAAATAATAATAAAAATAGCACTTTATAATAGTAACTAGTTTCTTTAGCTCCCTTTACATTTAATAATATACAAGACTTCTATACTACTTTCTATAAATAATATATAGCTGCTTAAACAAATTTCAAAGAGCTTTTAAGCAAATATTAGTTATTATAAAGCTAAATAAGCGGAATTATTAATGCTTTAATCCTTTCGACTATTATAATAAAGCTTGTTAAAAGCTAATAGTCCTCGATTTAAGATATTATTTAAGTACTAAAATGGGAGTTTACCCTTATAAATATAAGCACTCTTATTAATATTAAGCAAGAGTATCAAATAATCTTTAAATAAGCAAAATAAGGAAATGTAAACTTGTCTTATTAGCTTGTAAATTAGAAGAAAGCGTACTAGAGAGCTAAAATAATAAGGCTAATTAAAATCGAGGGAATGCTAGCAGCAAAGGACTTCTTAACTGCAATTTCCAAGCAAATAGCACTTGTATAAGCAAGCTTTAAACTAGCAAATCTTATTAAATAAGACAAACTAGGGGAATAGTGTCTTATATTTAAATAGTATAAAACAATATTTTTAGATATAACACTAAAGGACTTAACTATAAAGAGCTTTAAAGCTTTAAGGATCTTTGATACTATTAGTAGCTACTTAGACACTAAAGAACCCAACTCTAGATTTACTAAGCACAAGTGCTTATATAAAATTAGAAAATACTATTAAAACTTAAAGGAATGTATTACTTTAAAAGTTGTAATTACTAAAACTATTAATAAGCTATTTAGAGAGCAATTAAACCTTATATAAAGCAAAAAGATTAAGGAGGCCTTGCTTACTTACTAGTAAAGATTACTAAAAACCTAGCTCGAGTAAAAGTATAAAATTAAGATTAAGACAAAGTTTAGCTTAAGCTTAACAAAGGACTTAAAAACAAGTAAACCTAGCTCGAAAAAGGATACTAGTTTTATAAAACTATCCAAATACCCTAAAACTATAATTGCTACGCTTATAAACCCTTATTTTATAACTTTAACACTAGGCTAAAGGATTTATATTATGCTTAATTTTTTAAAATATCCACTTTCGGCTAGCACTTTACTTAACAACTATAGCGCTATACACTTAATAAATAGCAAGGAATTTGCTCGAACTAGGGTCTTTTATTAAGGCTTTATTTAATAAGTGTATCGAAGTAAGATCCTCGAGTCTTTTAATCTTCGGACATAGTACTAAGGTAATTAAGAAAGCTATAAACAAAGCTATAAGCCTAAATATAAAAGATTTGCGTTTATTTAATATTATAATAATAAAGGGTTTTTATATTAATATTATTTTTAAAGCTTATTTAAATAAAATAAGAGTCTAGTATTATAAACTAAACTACTTGCTCTAATATAAAACAAAGAAAGAAAGCATTATACTTAAGCAATTAAAGCGCATATACAATTTAGTATTTCTTAAATATAAATTACTCTTTACTTACTTAAAAGTCTTATTTAAAGTTTTAATAAGCATAGCAAGAATCTTAATGTTTTTAACAATTAAATAAAGTGTAAAGAGGAGGTTTTAACATTCTCGGGACTTCTTTAAACTAAGAAATAATTTAAAAGAAGTATAATATATATAAGCAAGGCACTTTAGCTTAAAAGCTTTATAAGCACTTGTTAAAAGCGCTAGAAATGTAATTATTAAGGGAGTTGCAAGAGTTAAATGTAAGCACTATATAAAAACTTATACAAATTAAGTTATTTTAAGACAATTTTCCGAAAAGAAGTCTTTTAAGCTATTTTTTAAGATTTTATAAGATTTATTCGATTTTTTAAAAGGCTATAATAAAGCGCAATAGCTCTTAATAATCAAGGATAAGTATAATAAGAAGCTTTTCGGCTTTATTCTTATAAATAAGTCTTTAATAAAAGTATTTAATATTATTAAAGACTTTAATTATTAAGTAAAAAGGCAATATAACTTGTCGATTTGCAAAATATAGCATAATAATAATACTTTAGTAATTGCAATTAAGGGCTAGTTAGCTTATAAGATTTAAGCTATAAAGGAAGGCATTAAACTCGAGCTTACTTTTACTTATACTTATAAGCTAAATAGAGGATTTAAGCACGCAAGATAAGAGGCTATAACCAAGTTAATTAAAATGCACATTAAAGTAAGACTTCCTAAAAACCTTTGGCTAAAAACCACCTTTATAGCTGTCTTTTTATATAATAAAAGCCCCTTTTATATATATAATTTCGCGCACTTGATAAGGTTTTAGATTTGTAGTTTTAAAATTATTTCAAGTAATATAACTTAATGCTTATTATACAATTAAGAACTAATTTTTGACTTAACTAAAATAGGATTTACATATATAAAGCTTAAATATATTTAATAATTAAAGAATGCAAATTAAGGAAATAGAAAAGAGCTTTTAAAGTTAATCTTTGCAAGTATATTAGATATTTAATTAAATATATAGCATTTAATATATACAAAATCTAAGTCCTTACGCTCGGGAAAGTTATTATTATATAAAATATAACATTTAACAAAGATACTCTTTACTTTAAAGAGTTCAAGCAAGCAAATAGCTAGCTAATTGCAATTACTAGACAAGTAGTCGAATTAATCGAGGAAGAAGAGGGAGCTTAAAATGCTAAGTCGATTTTTAAAAACTTAAAATTATAAGATAATAACTTTTTAGAGCAAATTACAAAGTTACTTATTATAAGGAGTGCAAAAGAGCTCTCGAGCGAGGTCTTAAGTAGCTAAAACTCGGGAGTAAAGAGCCTTATACTTATAAAACCCGCAATAAAGATAGGACTTTTATCTTTAAAATTTACTTTAAAGCTTAAAAGCATATTAAGTAAAAGTAATAGGGTTTCGACTAAGTTAATGCTAAAGCTTAATTTAATTGATAAAGAGGCTATTAAAGAGCTTTTAAACCTTGTTAAAGAAGTATACTTAACTAAATAACAAAGTAAAGAAAGGACTTTATTAACAAATTAAGCTTAAAGTCTTACTTTAATAAATTAACCCCGAAATAATCTAATTTAAAGAAACTTAAAAAGCTCTAAAAAGAGCTTTAAGGAAGCACTTATAAAGCCGAAATGCAAATAAGAGCATAAAATATAAGATAAGACTTATATAAGCAAGAGACTTTAAAGAAAGGGGCCTAATAATAACAATTACAATTATAATAAAGGGAAGCTTAGTAATAGTTAAGTGTATATAATGCTATATATACTATTAACTATTATAGTAAAGTCAAATAAAACTAATTACCTCGAATCCTTCTTTAAAATGCTATAGCTTAATTAGCTAAGCAAACTAAGAGAAGGAGATATAAAATAATATAAGATAGTATATATAATAATTATAATATTAATTTTGTTAAATTAAAGCTTAAAGGACAAAGTTCCTTTTAAGGGCAATATTTCTTATATTTATTTAAGTAAGCTCCCGAAGGCGCTAAAGTTATAAAGCAAACTAGAAAAGCACTTACTCGGGGCTTTATTCAAGTAAAATGCAAAACTCGAGCTTAAAAACCTCGAATTAAGAGATTATTAAAAGGTAATCCCGCGCAATAAAACTATAGCTAACTTAATCTTGCTAAAATAGGTTTTTATATACAAAAACGACTCAAATAATTATTTAATTAAATGCTAATTAAAGATAATTATAAAGGGTAATTTATAAAAGGAGTAGTTAATCCTATTAACTTATGCAACTACACTTGTAATGCGCTTATTTCGAATATTTATAGCTATTATAGCTTACTTTAATTTAAGAATTAAGTAATTTGATATTATTAATGCTTTTATAAATGCAAAAAGACTAATTAGTAGCTTACTTATAGCATATTAACTCTTAAACAATTTTAAGATACTTAAAATATATGCTAAAATCGATTAAGCTTTATATAAGCTAAAAGACTCTTTAGCACTTTAATATAAGGAGTTTATAAGCACCTTTACTAAAATTAGGCTTGTCGCATGCAAGGAAGAGCTATATATATTTATAGACTTAAAGTATAAGGTCTTTATTTTATTTTATATTAATAATATTTAAGTAATATTTTATAAGAGCAATAAAGTATTAGCTAAAGGATTATTTAAAAGATTAAAGAGATATATAATATCTACCTAATAAAAGAAGTAAAATAGTTTTTAGGAGTTTGTGTAATTAGGGACAAACTTGCCCGGAAGCTTTAGCTTATATATAATACTTATATTAAAAAGATTGCAAAGAAATTTTAACTTATAAAGGGAAAGTGCTATATAATCCCTCTTTTAATTATAGAGCTTAAGAAGTATAAAAGACAAGCTCCCTTAAAGTAAGTTAAAGAGTACTAAGAAAAGGTTAGTTTAATGCTTTATATAATAATTATAATTTGATTAGATATAATATATATTACTTCTTTGCTATCCTAGTTCCTTATAAACTTAAAGCTATAACACCTCTTTACAATTAACTAGACAATTAAGTACTTATATAAAATATAGTTTCTAAGGATTTAATACTTAAAAGAGCTTTAAGATATCAATTTAATAATTGCATTTAATACCTTATATGCTAATAACCCAAATACTTGACAATCTTTGTAAGGGTTTATTATATCTCTTTTTAGAGGACTAGTTATATAAAGGGCAGCTTGCTAATAGACTATTATTACCTTTATTATAAAGGCTAAGCTGCTTGCTATTAAGCAAATAGCTAAGGAAATTATAGCTTTTTAGCAGTTTTTTTAAGGATATTAAGCTTAATTTAAGAGAATTATAAACAATCTTTTATAATAACTAACAAATAATTAAGCTTATAATTAAAAAGAATAAGAGAATTACTACTAAATTGCGCTATGTTAATATATAAAATATATAATTACGCTAAAAGCATGCAAAAAGCGTATTTTAAGTAATATATTTATTAATAAAAGAGATGCTAGCAAATAAATTAACTAAAAACTTGCTATATTATAAGTTTAAATACTTTTAATTGTTATTAAACTTTTAAGACTTGTATAAGATACTCGAAAATATAAAATAGCAAAGGAATTATTTTATTTATTAACTTTTTATTTGTTTATTTTATAAAACTTGTAAATAGTATACTAAAGCATTAAAACTTCTTTGCTATTAAGTTAACTAGCTTGCTTAAACCACCCTTTATACAATTAAACTAACTTGCATTACTAGCTACGCAACCTCTTATAGCTTTATAAGCATTACACTTAAAACGAGTAGCTGTAATAAGAATTGCAAGAGTAGCAAGCTTAAGAAGAGCAGCTATAATAAGAATTGCAAGAGCAATAGCTATTAGTTTAGCTATACTAATTACAAGCGTAGCTATTACTAGCTTTATACTATTATTACTAGTTTTGCTATTCGATTTCGCAATTTTAAGCATGATATAAACGGATATATAAAGCTTGTCAAGCCTTTAAAGCAAGTAGTTAATTATAAATAAGATTAAAAAATAATTAACTTATAATCTTATTTGCAATTACTAATTTATTTAAAAATTGCAAAGCCACGTTTATGCAAGTAAGTAAAAGAGCCTTATAATAATAGCCCGACGCGCATCTCTAGCAATAAGAGCTTTAGCTAACAATATCAAAATAGCTATTATTACTTTATTTAAAAAGCGCAAAGTTAACTAGTTCTTAAGTTAGCAAGGGACGCGTTTAGTAAATTGTTTTAAAGTATATTACAATTAAGGCAAGGAATATTGCATTATATGCCCTTTGCAAGTTAAGGGGTTTAAGCTTTAAAAGGGGTTTTAGCAAGAGCAAAATTACTCGAGGAAGGTAATCCACTTTTATTACTATGCGCTATATTATATGCCAAAGTTTTAAAAGTAGCACAAGCTACAAGAATAGCAGTAATAGCAAGAATAACAATAGCTACTTATAAGTTATTAGCTTGCATTAACAAAGTTAAGCAAGAAATATACTATCTTGCAAGCAATATTCCGAGCAAAGGTGCATATATAAGGTTTTAAAATACTAGCAAGGGGTCTAATAAATTGTGCTATTATTTATATTATAAAAAGGGAGCTAAAAACTAGGAGAGGAGCTTACTTTAAATAAGAATAGACTAGGGGTTAGTAATTAAAAGCTATAGCGCGCGCTAGTGTAAGAGCTACTATAAAGCCTTTAATATGCAAATTATCCGATTATTTTATTAGCTATCGAATTATATATTTAAAAACGCATACGTGCCTAAAATAAAGGCTTTATTTGTTTAATGTTATTACTTAATTAGCTAAGGGGTATGTCGCAACTATAAGGGCTTATAGCAGCTTAAGGCCTAGGCTTATATAATTGGGGGCGCTTTGCGCCTTATATTATAAGAGCTCTTCCCCCATCTCTTCTAGTTTCTAATTAGACAATTCATTAATCACTTATTCATTCAATCACCCTGTGCTGTGTGCGACATACTAAATATAGCTAAAATAATTAAAATGTTTTAGGCTAAGGTATAAAGGTATAATAGCAAACTAGGTATTAAGCTATTAAAAGATTTATTATATATGCGATCTTTCTTCTTCTTTGCTTTAATAACTTGCTAATTAAAAAATAAATCTTATATAAGAGACTAGATTTAACTAATAAAGTCTTTAAAGACGCCCTTTTAAAGTTAATATAATATATTAATAGATATTACTTTATAGATTTTTATAAACAAATAACTTTGAGTAAAGTATTTTATTTAATATACTTAGTTTTAGTTAATTAAATTAACTTTCTTATTATTTTGCATTTGCATTTAATAGCGCATTTGTTTATATATTTTTAGTAGCTATTATATTAAAAAGTTTTAAAGTTCCTTTAATAGCACTTAATATATGCTATATTGCTTATTTTTTTTAATCTTTATTATAAGAGTTACCTTTTTATAATTATAAAGCGTATTGTGGCGGGGTCACGTGGCACTGCATGTGATCTACGCGAGGGAGCATAAATATCGTGTTTCTTGCCACCTGTACACTTAGCCCAGTAGTCGAATGCCATCAGTCAATTGCATCACCATTCGCACTCCCTCCATTTCTATGGTTGTATCAATGGGAACCCTTGCCCTCCTACAATATTCGAAATAATAAGATAATAGTGCTATATATAGCTATTAGCACAAGAAATTAGCTAGCTAGTTTTTGCAAGGTTTTTTAAAGCTAAATATCTTATTAGCTAAAGTTTTATTTTTTTTAAAGGATATTGCAAATATTAAAAGATAATACTTATATATTAGTAATAAAGAGCAAACTTGATTTTATATGCTATATCTTAGTTAAAGGACTTAGTAACTTCTTTCGAGATTAGCAAGAAACTAATTAAAAGACTAGCTAATAACATTTGCTTCTAATAAGCGCTTATTTTAAAGTTGCTAATAGTTATATAAATAAGCTAAGCCGATTAATTACCTTATAATTGTGTTATTAGCATTTTATTAATAGAGAAGAATATAAGTATAATTATTGCGCTTAAAAGTAGCTTAAACTATTTCTCTTATTATTAATCTATTATATACATTTTATTATATACTCTTGTCTTTTAATTGCTATAATACTTTTTTATTAAAGCTTATATAAGTTTAGATGCAAAAAGCCGATACTTTAAAAGGAATTTTAAATAAGCTTAAATTAAGTAAAATATTATAATATATATTTGTGCCTTTACCCTTTTAACTTAGCTTTATATAATAAACATTTGCTAGTATTATTAATTGCTATCTAAAATGCTATATAATATAGCATATATAGCTTATATTAAATTATTATATATTTTAATTGCTTTTAGTTGTTTTGTGCTATTATTATAAATTTTAAGTTTTTAAAAAACTCTTTAATGCTATACATATTACACTAGGCCCTCGAGAATTAAGACGCTAAGCTTTAATTATGCTTTAATATTGTTGGTATAATTATTCGGTTGATTTTGGGATCACGTGACTACGCACTAGTCTCAATTAGGAATAGGCAAATAGTAGAAGGTCAACAACACCAAAATGGTGTTGTCGACCTTCCTTCCTAATAATCAATCATGAATTACACAACAACTGCATATGTATATTGGTGAACCGACAAATATAAAGGGCTATTAAGGGTTTTTTTTATTTATTTGCAAAATAGTTATTAGCGTTTTTTTAAGCTTAATCTTGTCCGATGTAACAATTTGCATAATAAAGCATTTGCTTTCTTTTTCTTTTTTAAATTATATAAGCTAAGTTATATTAAAGGTTTTTGATATTTTAGTTATAATATACTTGATATATATTATATTTTAAGCATATTTGTCTTATAAGTTTGCTTTTAGTATATTATTAATAAGCTTATTTATAGCAAAGTTCTTCAAAAGTATTATTAAAAGCTATTGTCACGATTACCAACTTCTAGGCCTAGAAGGCGCGGTAGAGAAGGGTCTCTATTTAACGATTTAAAGCTAAAGAAAGAAGAGGTTATTTATAGAAGGTTCGGTTTATACAAATACTCGGTTTTGCCGTTCCACACCGCCTACTAGCCCACACGCTAATACGCGCAATCACGTGACTGAGCTAGAAATGCTTAAAACCGTGACATTACCCCCCCTTCCCGAGTAAGCTCGTCCTCGAGCTTTATATTCCGTAATTGTATAATTAATTTTTCGTAGCTCCCTCCCGATTAAGCCTAAAAACAAGTGCAAATCCATTAGTCATATGATGTCGCTGCCTCATCCGTTAAGCCGCCCCCGGAGAGGCAATTTTGAATTTTGCCCCTCTCCGAGCAGCTTTAAAATTCAAGCTTTAACCCTTTTAAATTATTATTTACCTTAGCTTCAAGAAACTTATCCTTTTGTGCGCAATCTAGCTAATATGCTAAGTTCTTTGGGGGGCCCGGTCGATTAGGGTACGCATGATGGAATTCCTGCAAAGCAATAGGGCTATTGCTCAATAAAGAAGCAAGATACTAATTAGGATTAGGATCCTAGCCCTTCCAGTTTACCCGATACCGCAGTTTACTACGAAGAAGCTTCACTGCTAGTACTTCCTATACCTCGTACTCCTCCTCGCCCTTTTGCACTTCTATTAGATCGTATTCCGGATTAGTCTAGCCAGGTAGTGGGTTTCTAGGGTCCTTGCGTAGCTTTTTAGCATAAAATACCGGGTGCACCTTAATCGATTCCGGCAACTTGAGCTTAAAGGAGTGCCCGATTTGCTCTAAAATCTCGTACGGTCCTTCCATTTGCTATGCTAATTTACAGCTCGGCCGATCGTTGTTCTAGTGCTTTGTAATCACCTAGACCTTATCACTTACTCCAAAATCGACTATATAGCAGTGCTTATTAGCTTATATCGTATATCGTTCTTGCAATCGAGCCATATTCCCTTGTGCAATACGCTAAGATTCGTATATCCGTTTTACTAAGGCTTTAGCCTTTATACAATTTAGCTTCTCCTTAGCTATACCGGACTTAAGCTTAACAAGTGTATCCCAATCGAATAATGTGCGTAGCTTATAGCCCTTCTTAGTCAAGAATAGTAATTGGCTAATAGTTTTATGCTATAAGCAAGCTTGCTAGTAGTCTACGATCGGTATCTAGTTATCCTAGTTATCCTAATAATAGTTAATATAAGGGCGTAATCGTTAATCAAAGTACTAGTTCACGATTTCTATTTGTCCATCTATTTGCGGGTAATTTGCAGTTAATAGCTTGAGTTTAGTACTAATTCGTTTGCAAAACTTGTTCTAAAAGTCCGATATAAACTAAGGACTACAATCGGATATAATTGTCTTTAAAATGCTAACATGCCGTACTACGTGCAATAGAAATAGGGGGGCTAGCTCGCGGGCCGTAATAGTGTCTCGTACAAGTATTATAATTAGTCGTTTTCCTAGCCTATCCACGAATATAGCAACTATATTATGCCCTGCTTTGCTCTTAAGACACTTCTTAAAATCGACCGTAATATGCTGCTATAGCCGGTCTAATACGGGTAACGGGTGCAAAAATCCTAGCTTCTTATCCCTAAGCACATGCGAACGCCGACAAGTATAGCAATTGGCTCGGTATTAGTCAATATCTTTAGTTAAATCGGGCTAATAATAGCGTTATTAGAGTAAATATCGTAGCTTTGTTCGACTTGGGTGTCCCGAAAGGGGTTAGTCATATGCTTCGCGTATAATTGCAGTACATAGT
>Ga0302221_10002466_pt1 | contig 11521 bp, 14 predicted proteins | sample II_Palsa_E2_1_FD_193517 | JGI IMG/M metagenome (GOLD analysis project Ga0302221, IMG submission 193517) | Peat permafrost microbial communities from Stordalen Mire near Abisko, Sweden - II_Palsa_E2_1 | ecosystem: Environmental > Terrestrial > Soil > Palsa > Peat permafrost | place: Sweden...
CCAACGCGACAAACAAGCAAACAATAAATATTAATTATCTTTAGAAAAACACTGACAACTTTTTTCAGGACGAGACACTTTTTCACGCCACCGATTTTATGAACACCTCATTTACAGATTTTTATGAAAAAAAATAGCCAAAAATCAACCCCTTCAAGGTGACAAAATGCTGTCACCACTAATTACATTATAAAAAATATAATGTAAAATGTACAGGCGTTACAGCAAATACTTGTCAGCGGGTCAAGCCACCTCTTTTGGCCTGCGCGGCATACCCGCGCCTGATTGAAGATAGGGAGAAGACAAAATAGGAAAATCCAGCAGGGCGCTGATTTTTGTCGTGCATGAGATAAAAGGAACTGTCCGTAAAAATCAAATTGTTGGAAAAGGGCGCAGACCTCCGAAATGCAAGAGTGAGTTGGTTTCAAATTGTAACCAACTAAAATGCTGATAGCTGAGGTAATTGTGGAGATATAGTCCCCGGCATAGTCATCCGTAGTTGGAAACTACAACCGGCCTTCATCACAATTCAGCAATATCAATGCATGAATTACTTTTTTTGACGAATGTGTCCCCCCTTTAGTAATTGACAATAGTTCCTCTTTCCGAATGGGTTAATGTTACCTTGTACTTTACCATAGTTTTCTTGTAGCAATACAAAAAAATATTTTAACCGTCAAAGTATTTGTGACGTGACACCAGAAATAATATATCATAGCATTTTTATCCATCTGTTTGATTGATTTTTCGACGTCAAATAAAAAATGGACTAACTGCACATTATATCATTTATTATATTTAAATTTAATTTAGTATAATCATTAACCTTAAAAACAAGCTATTATGAAAAGAAATCACTTTTATCATTTCGTCCTGTTGATTTTATTGTGCCTGTTAATACCATTATTTACTTCGGCACAAACAAGTCAGCCCGTGATAGGTTACGTTACCATTCAGGGTGAAAAGACCGGGCAATTTAAAGGCAATGGCATTTCAGAAGGAAATGAAGGCAAGATCGAATGTATAGGCTTCCGGTATTCGGTTACTGTGCCTCACGATGCCGAATCGGGCAAGAGCAGTGGCAAGGCTCAGCATTCGCCATTCGTTATAATAAAAAACGTTGACTATTCTTCCCCGCAATTACTGCAATCGTCTTATAATAATGAAGTTTTGAAAACGGTTACAATCGAATTTTCTAAAAAATCTTCTAATGGATCAGCATCAGTTTTCTATAGGATAACGCTTACTAATGCTACAATTTCGCTGATATCCCAATACGGAGGTACAGCTTCGTCCGACAATAATGGTACATTGGTTAATAACACTAACCTTGTTGAGGAGGTGAGCCTGAATTTTCAAAAAATAGAAGTTGAAAACATTGTAGGAAATACAAGCGCGGTAGATGATTGGAAAAAATAAATAATAAAAGAGAAGCAAGATTTAAAGAGTCAAGAAGCAAGAAATGTTAATGATGGCAAATATGTAATTGCTATCTTAGCGAGGTAAACAGAAGCCGGTTTCGCTTGGGTAAAATTGACAAAACTATTTTTCTTGCTTCTTAGTTCTTAAAATCATGACTCTTGAATCGCAAAATAAACTAATTTGATTACTCCGGCAGCATACACCACAGGTTTTGTTACTTCCAAAGACGGCACAAAAATTGGCTACCGGCAAATGGGCAAAGGCCCGGGGGTAATCCTTGTGCATGGCGGCTTGCAGGCTTCGCAAAATTTTATGGCGCTGGGCAATGCTTTGGCTGATGAATTTACTGTTTACATTCCAGACAGGCGCGGACGTGGTTTAAGCGGTCCTTTTGGCGATAATTATAGCATTGCGGCAGATGCCGAAGATATGCAGGCCCTGGTATACCAAACAAAAGCACAAAATATTTTCGGGCTCAGCTCGGGTGCGATCGTTACATTGCAAACAGCGATTATAACACCTTCTTTAAAAAAAGTCGCGCTTTACGAGCCGCCTATCCTGGTTGATGGGGTTGATCATACAAACATGGAGCTGGAATATGAAAGCGCACTTTTAAATGGAAATTTTGGAAAGGCAATGATCAGCATTATAAGGGGAACCGGGGATTCGTCCATGTTTGCTGTTTTACCGGCCTTTATAACCGCTCCTTTTATGAATTTTGCTATGAACAGGCAACAAAAGCAAGTTAAGGGGGATGATGTGCCCTTAAAGGCTTTAATACCTACTTTTCGCTATGACAGTATATTGGTATCGGGTGCGAAAAATATTATTAATAAAAGCAGGAATTTAAAAGCCGGAGTATTGCTTTTGGGAGGATCAAAAAGCCGAAAGTTTTTAAAGATGGCTCTTGACCAGTTAAATGCTGCGCTACCCGGTGCAAAGCGGGTTGAATTTAAAGGCCTGGGGCATTTAGCCGCATCAAATGGCGGCAAACCGGCTATTATAGCTAATGAATTAAGACGCTTTTTTAAGGAATAGGTTAAACAGGTATTGGTTGGGTGACGCAAAGCTTACCGATTAATCCACCGAAAAACTATTATATTAGTACCAGCTTTTAAATACGCGTTAAATTAACGCCCACCAGGCCCATACCTTAAAACCGAAATAACAATTAAAAAATGGAGATATTTTTACGGGCAAAACACTGGCAATTATTTTTGCTGACTTTTGCTATACCATTCTTGCTGCAAATTGTAATGATGGCCAGCATTTTTTCGCATCTGTTGCATCAACCTAACAATGTACCTGATGTTACTGAAGTTTTTAGTTATCTTAAATTATTGCCCGTTATCATCGTGCTGTATATGGGCACTTTGTTTGGCTGGCAATTTTCTGTAGCTACCGGCCTGCAAAAAATGGTGCCCGCAGGTGTGCATATGAAGGTGAAAAAGTTTAAAATATTCTTTTTTATCCCGATAGTTTACATAGCCCTTATTTTGATTTTCGTTTCTTTTATTTTATCAACCGGCTTTTCTAATTCCCCAACAGTTGCCTATGGATTCTATGTTTTCATTCCTTTTCTTGTAATTATACCCATCCATTTATTTGCCATGTTTTGCATTTTTTACTGTTTATATTTTGTGGCCAAAACATTTAAAACAGTTGAACTGCAAAGAGAAGTTACCTTTAGTGATTTTGTAGGGGAATTTTTTTTAGTTTGGTTTTTTCCAATCGGCGTTTGGATAATACAGCCGAAGATCAACAAAATGATAAAAGAGTATTATAGCCCGGCTGGGGACGTGGCACAAGAATAAAGTATTTTACAGTTGGAAAATCATTAACTAAAAACAACTATCACTTTAACACAATAATATGAAAACCAAAATCGCGGCTTTACTACTGATCTCTAGTTTATTAATTTCCTTTGCTTTTATAAAAGCAAAACATTCCGTTGTTCATTTAAATGGCACATGGCAATTAGTATCCGGAACAACAATTACAAAAGGTGTAAGTGTTGTTACCGATTACACTAAAAATCAGAGTATGATAAAGATCATTAATGATACCCATTTTGCTTTTTTAAGACATGACCTTAATACTAAAAAAGATTCGTCCAATCATTTTGACGCCGGCGGCGGCAGCTATACTTTAAATGGCAATAATTATACCGAGCACCTGGATTATTATACCGACAAAAACTGGGAAGGCAAAACTTTTGATTTTACCGTTACTATAAAAAATGATACGCTGATTCAAAAAGGGCTTGAAAAAGTTGAAAGCGAAGGAATTGACCGGATAATTATTGAAAAATATTTACGGTTAAAACAATAATCGCTATTCTCACGAAAGTACAAGTATTCTTTATCTGAACTCATAAAAATTTCAATACCCGGACTTAATATTTATCAAGCCAGGGTATTAAAAAAGAAAGTATAGTATTAGTGGTTAAATATCACCAGGTACGGTTAAGCTAATTTTAATTGACTTTCGAGTAATTCATCTAACCGTTCATGCCCTTCCCTTACACCCCGTTCCATACCTGCGGCTACCATGCCATCACGGTCGGCTACAGATTTAAATACGGAGTGGATGGTAACTTTTGTCCGATTATTTGGCAGCGGCTCAAATGTGGCGGTTTCTAAGGAGACATGCCCCCTTTCCGGCAATCCTTCAAATTCAAAGGTACGGATCATACTTTCCGGCGCAGTAACATCATGGATTACGCCGTTAAAGCTGTATTCCTGACCGCTTGCGGTACAATGGACAAAACGATAAGAGCCACCTGTCCTGTTATCGAGGTGGTCAATATGCATGGTCATATCGCAGCCGCCAAGCCACTGCACCAGCAATTCAGGTTCGCTGAAGGCTTTAAATACAAGCTCCCTTGGGGCTTCAAACTCGCGGGTGATGAAAAGTTCCTGCACCCCTTTTTCAGCAATGATTTTTGTTTGATTTTTCATAACTATTTTGATTTATTGTTACCGTTTTGTGATTGTATATTTATTAGCAGGTTGTCAAGTTTGTCGAACCTGCTCTCCCATATTTTTCTGAAACCGGTAAGCCAGTCGGCAACTTCATTCATTTTCTGCGGTTGTATATAGCAATAATGCTCCCTGCCCTGCCGGGTGATGGTGATGATGCCACATTCGGTTAGTATCTTTATATGTTTCGATATCGCCTGCCGGCTAACGTCAAAGCTATCGGCAACACCGTTTGGTGTTAAAGTTTGATGTGCAATCAAATTTATAATTTTCCGCCGCGTTGGATCGGCAATTGCCTGGAATACGTCCCGTCTCATTTTGATATTAGTTTATCAGCAACCGTTCAGTTGCAAATATATATGCAATCGGTCGGTTGCGCAAATTTATTTTGAAATTTTTTTTTTGGGGGGAGGGGATTATATGAATTGGAAAATTGCAGGCGTAGAGACGCGATGCATCGCGTCTCTACAGATCATTCAAAATTTATTCCCTAATTTTACACTTAATTATCCCTATCCTATGAAACAGCAATTCCATTATGCCACAGTTTCCGAAGCAATTGAACAATTGAAGAAACAAGGCTTTACCCTGGATTTTAATTTACAGGAAAATCAGCTTATGTGCAGCGATCAGGCTTATCCTGCTGATGAATTTGAGATCGTAGACCTGTACCGCTATGAGGGTGAGTCGGACCCGGCTGATGAAGCCACGGTTTACGCGCTGTCGTCAGCATCCGGCATAAAAGGGGTTTTGGTATCCGGGTATGGTATTTCTACGGATGAAGCCTCCATAGAAACTTTGAAGCAATTGCATTATAAATATCAGCAGGGGATGCAAGGATGAAGCAGAAAGTGAAAACTTACCTTTAGATTAGCAAAGTAAAGAAACGGAGTTAAAAAAACTTGTTATTGTTGTTGTTAACTTTCTTTTTGCTTCTTTTTCTTTGTTAATAAGTGTGATTTTTGTGGAAAAAGTTAACAACGGTAAAGGCGATTAAAAAACTTACTAAGCTAAAGGTAAGTTTTTCTTGTCCGGTACTGTCCAAACATACTATCTCCCAAAAACGGACGGCCACCTCTCGTCTTCTGTTTTTTCTCATCATATATACTCTTTATCTCACCCCTGCAGCCTTTTTAAAGTTTTACTTTGCCCTTACGCTGATGTTAGGACAGTGAATTAGCTTTGCAGGATTAAAATAAAAGCTATGAAAGTTGAAATATGGTCGGATGTGATGTGCCCGTTTTGCTATATCGGCAAACGCAGATTTGAAAATGCTTTGGAGCATTTTGAAAATAAAGATGAGATAGAAATTGAATGGAAAAGCTTTCAGCTTAACCCGGATATGAAAACTGATCCCAACACAAACATCGATCAATACCTGGCAGATGTAAAAGGTTTTACTATCGACCATGCCCGGCAACTGAATGCCCATGTAACCCAAATGGCCGCCGAAGCCGGTTTAACTTACAATTTCGACAAAGCAGTAGTTGCCAATAGCTTTAATGCGCACAGGTACAGTCATCTTGCAAAAAAACATGGTTTGGGCATAGAAGCCGAAGAACAATTATTTAAAGCTTATTTTACCGATGGCAAAAATATTGACGATACAGAAACCCTTATCCAATTAGGGACTGAATTAGGACTTGATGCAAACGAGGTTAAACAAACACTTGAAAGCAATGCTTACACAGATGAGGTAAAACATGACATAGCCCAGGCACAATATCTCGGCATACAGGGTGTGCCATTTTTTGTACTGAATAATAAATATGGCATATCAGGCGCGCAGGCTGTTCCGGTATTTGAGCAAACCCTGCAAAAAGCTTTTGACGAGTGGCAAAAAGAAAATCCAAAACCCAAACTTGAAATTATAGAAGGTGAAAGTTGCGGGCCGGATGGAGATTGCTGATAATACTTGTATTTTGTTATAATTTGTTATAACTTTATATTATGAAATCAAGCATTAGAAAAATAGGAAACTCAAAAGGTGTTATCCTTCCTCAAAGCTTTTTGAAGGAGTGTTTCATTGACAACGAGGTAAGCATTGAAGTAAAGGACAATCATATTATTATCAGTGCGCCCGATGACATAAAGCGCAAAGGCTGGGAAGAAGCTTTTAAAGAAATGGCAGCCAACGGCGACGACCAGTTAGTTATTCCTGATTTGTTTGACGATGAAGAAATTCCAGATTGGAAATGGTAATCAGACAATATGCAGTTCACTGGATAGACCTTGAACCAACAACTGGAAGTGAAGTAGGAAAAAGGCGGCCCTGCGTTATAATATCGCCTGATCAAATGAACAAATATTTAAAAACCGTTATCATTGCCCCATTAACACATACACTTAAATTGTATCCTTCAAGGGTTATCTGCAATATTGGTGGGGATAAAGGCACGGTTATGCTTGATCAAATAAGAACCGTCGACCAAACAAGAATTGGAACTATTATGGATAAATTAAACGAAAAAGACATTACAGAACTAAAATCCGTAATTAATAAAATGCTTTGCTAAACGGCAATAGGTTGATTTATTATTCCTTTGATTTTCAAACAAATTTCTTTACGTTTGTGTAAATCCAACTTAGTGTATTAGTAACACTAAGTGGTTGAGTAGATAGATGGATACAACAATACAGCCAATAACCATTCACCGAACAACACTCCGCATTGCGGTTGGCAGCTTGTTTTTTATGGCAGGGTTGTGCTTTGCCAGCTGGACATCGCGTATTGTTACGATCCAGCATACCATGGGCCTTTCGTATGCTGCTTTAGGGGCGGTGCTGTTTTCACTTCCGGTTGGTCTGATGTGCTCATTACCTTTTTCGGGCTGGATAATTACAAAAATAGGAAGCAAAAATTTGCTGCTTGGCGCAATAGCTGTTTATGGCTTCGTGCTGTTAAGCTTAGGGTTGGCGCAAAATACATTTCAATTAATTATTTGCCTGTTTTGCTATGGATTTGCAGGTAACACGGTCAATATTTCTGTCAACACACAGGCTGTTGCAACCGAAGGTCAGTATAATCGACCGATTATGGCTTCATTTCACGGCTTGTGGAGCCTGGGAGGGTTTACGGGTGCAGGGATAGGCATTTTTATGATTGGTCATGGTATCAGCCCTTTTCATCATTTCATTGCTGTTTTAGTTTTACTTGTTATCGGGGTTATTATAGCTTCCGGGTACCTTTATGATGATGCCGGCGCCGCAAAAGACGCTTCTTCCTCCTCCGTATCTTTCCAAACGATTATTAAGTTATTCATACCGTTATTCACCCTGGGGACTATTGCCTTCTGCTCTATGATCTGCGAAGGGGCCATGTTTGACTGGAGCAACATTTATTTTAAAAAGGTAATACTCGCGCCACCTGCATTGCTCGGGGTAGGCTTTGCTGCTTTTATGTCAACTATGGCTACAGGCAGATTTTTTGCAGATAAGTTTGCCCATCGCTATGGCTTAAAACGCACCTTGCAGGTCAGCGGTACTTTAACTGCGACAGGCTTGCTCATCGCCGTGCTTTTTCCATATTTCTATACCACCATAGCCGGGTTTCTATTGGTTGGCGCCGGGGTATGTTCAGTAGTGCCAATGGTTTACAGCGCTGCCGGAAAATCAAAAGCAATGTCGGCAGGGGTAGCCATTACTGTTGTATCAACCATTGGTTTTATAGGTTTCCTGGTGGGACCACCGCTTATCGGTTTTATTGCAGGTCTTGCAACTTTACGCGCGTCTTTTACATTTATTGCGCTTATGGGTACTTGTGTGGTTATCTTAGCCTCCAGGGCAAAACTTGATAGCTAATTGGTTCACTGGTTCATTAGTTAAGGACTTCTTATCTTCCGGACTTTTCGGACTTTCGGACTTCCGGACTCCTCCCATTATTCCTCATTTAAGTCCTGCTGCCCTGGATTCAACAAATATTAAAAATTTTTATACCCGTTATGAAATATAAATTTCATCAACTTTAAAATCCAACGAATACGCCTGTATTCACCTGCACCTTACTTAATTTAGGTATGGTATGAATTTTTGTGCTCACGAACACGGTATCTGTATTATAATAACCGTATCGCCAGTCACGGCTGCCGGGCTGATAACCTGCACTAACAAAAAACCCGGAGTTGACAGGAATCCTTATCATTCCCATTTTTATATTAAAATGTAAAAAATTAAGATAATTTTTGCTCATTAGCCCAACAAAACCGTTATCGTAATGAAGCTCAAGGTTTTGGCCAACCTGGTCGGGCGTACGGACATAATTTACTGGCGCTATATTGGTAAATATGCCAAGAAATTCCCCCGCCTCGAAATTTAGCCAGGAAGCAATCGGGCTGTAATTCCTTGTTAATCTATACCCGATATAAGCCGAGTAAATAGCAAATGAGCTGCCAACGTTTAAAGTTATCCCGCTGTCAAAGCGATCTTCAATATAGCCCATGTCCACTAAAAAATTTGTATTTCTATTCTCTTTAAGGTTATAATTTGCCATTGTCCAATTGTCAAAAGCCTGCCGGTTAATAGATATATCGCTTACACCCAAATTAAGATAGCGCATTTCGCTTGGTGGAACGTTAAAAGAATTATACTGTCCGTATGAACTTTCAAATAATAACATCAGACAGCACAGCAATGCAGTCCTTTTAATAATAGTGAGATCAACATAACCAACAACCATTAAATATTTAAATATCGTTTTCATCTTATTAAAATTTAGAAAAAATAATTTTAAAGGCATGAGATATCCGTATGGCCCAATAAAGCCATGCAAATAAATCCACAAAATATACCAGGGAGCAGATCGGAGAAATCCGATCAGCAGGAGCAATTATGCAATCAGATACGAAGAATGCAGGGTTCTAAATAATAACGAGAGTGAGTATAAAATGAATTATTTAAGAAAACTCCTGCTTTTTTTATTAAAACAGGTAAGATAAACCCGCTGAAAATTAAAATAAAAAAAAGTGTTGCGATATTAATTAAATGATTTACAGTTCTATGCTTATTTTCAAGCACAGTTTTAAAGGCCCCGTGTAATTGTATATAATAGTTACCTGGACTATTATCACCATGAAGATTTGCAGTACTGTTCGTAGCTGAAATTTCAAAATTTTTAGCAGGATATTTTGGATGAAAAATAATATAAGCAGATACAATGAAAAGGTATACCCCTAAAAGTATTAGTGCAAGGCATTTTTTGATGTGAGGTCCGCTGGTTTTCACTGGTTAAATAATTATATGAATCTACAGTATATTATTTAAAATGTTTCATAAAATAGTTGTTACAATATTATTATAATAAATATTTTACAATAATGATCTGGGGAGATGCCAGATGATTTGGAGAAGAGCCATAAGGGTATCAACGCTGTTAACTAAATTGTCTTTCGGACTTCCCGTCTTCCGGACTTTTTCACACTTTCGGACTTTTTTACCATATTGCATTGATAAACCAGGATTGTGGATAATAAACTTAAGTTACTAAAGAAAAAGCGGGAAGAAGCGCTTTTAGGCGGTGGTAAAACACGTATAGAAAGTCAGCATAAAAAGGGAAAACTTACTGCCCGCGAGCGTTTACACTTTTTGATGGATGAAGGCTCATTCCAGGAGATCGGGATGCTGGTAACCCATCGTTCCATAGATTTTGGGATGGAAAATGAAATATATCCCGGTGATGGTGTAATAACCGGTTACGGGACGATAAATGGCAGACTGGTTTATGTTTTCTCACAGGATTTTACAGTTTTCGGCGGATCACTTTCAGAAACCCATGCCGAAAAAATTTGCAAAATAATGGACTTGGCCATGAAAAATGGTGCACCAGTTGTTGGCTTAAACGACTCTGGCGGTGCGCGGATACAGGAGGGGGTGGTATCATTAGGCGGCTATGCCGATATTTTTTACCGTAATACCATGGCATCGGGGGTTGTGCCGCAGATATCGGCCATTATGGGCCCTTGTGCGGGGGGGGCAGTTTATTCGCCTGCCATAACCGATTTTATATTGATGGTCGAAAACACATCATACATGTTCGTTACCGGCCCCAATGTAGTAAAAACAGTTACGCATGAAGTAGTTACTTCTGAAGAATTAGGCGGAGCAACCACCCATGCCACAAAATCGGGTGTGACGCATTTTGCCTGTGTCAACGAGATAGAGGCTATTCAAAATGTAAAGAAATTATTGAGTTATATGCCTCAAAACTGTGAGGATACAGCGCCTGCATTACCTTATGAAATTAAAAATGAATTACGGCGCGAACTGGATACCATAATGCCTGAAAATGCATCACAGCCTTATGATATGCGGGACGTTATAGACCATGTTATTGATACAGAATCGTTTTTAGAAGTACACAAAGATTTCGCAGAAAATATTGTTGTAGGTTTTGGGCGGCTGGCAGGACGGAGCATAGGTATTGTCGCCAATCAGCCTGCATTTTTAGCCGGGGTGCTTGATATAAATTCTTCAACCAAGGGGGCGCGCTTTGTACGTTTTTGCGATAGCTTTAATATTCCGCTGCTGGTGTTTGAGGATGTTCCCGGCTTTTTACCCGGTACAGACCAGGAGTGGAACGCTATCATCACAAACGGCGCCAAATTACTTTATGCTTTTTGCGAGGCAACTGTTCCCCGGATTACGGTGATTACCCGCAAGGCCTATGGCGGCGCTTATGATGTAATGAACTCAAAACATATCGGCGCTGATATGAACTATGCCTGGCCATCGGCAGAGATTGCCGTAATGGGCGCCAAAGGCGCTGCCGAAATTATATTTAAACGTGAGATCAATGCTGCAGAAGATAAAGAAGCTAAATGGAAAGAAATGGAACTGAATTATTCAGACATCTTTGCAAACCCCTACCGTGCAGCCGAACGTGGTTTTATTGATGAAGTGATTGAACCATCAGAAACCCGCATAAAACTGATTCACGCCTTTAAAATGCTCGAAAATAAAGTAGTTAATAACCCCAGGAAGAAGCATGGGAATATTCCTTTGTAAGGAGGTGAAAGGCGAAAGGTAAAGGGTGAAAGGCTTTTGAATATCGAATAATGAAGGAAATAATACTTTTCACTTTTCGCGTTTTAGCTTTTGCCTCTTTCAAAAACCTTTTACCTTTC
>Ga0302221_10002467_pt1 | contig 11513 bp, 5 predicted proteins | sample II_Palsa_E2_1_FD_193517 | JGI IMG/M metagenome (GOLD analysis project Ga0302221, IMG submission 193517) | Peat permafrost microbial communities from Stordalen Mire near Abisko, Sweden - II_Palsa_E2_1 | ecosystem: Environmental > Terrestrial > Soil > Palsa > Peat permafrost | place: Sweden...
CCGTCGATGGTTTTAGTGAAGAAGGATGCAAGAGCTATAGGCTAAAATAATCGTATTTAGGCTGCTCGGGCCCCTGTCGCTTACATAAAACCACCCTATTTAATATATAAGATTCGGGGGTTATAGCAAGAAGTTCTTCTTAATAGTTGCTAATATACGGTTTTAGTCCTTATTTTTAAAGTAATCTTCTAGCTATATTAATTGCCGGTTCTTGCAATTAATTAAGACTCCCGTTTTTATAGCCTATTTGCGGCTTAATATCATGTCTTATCCTTTTAGTTATATAATTAATATAAGAACCTTTATTTGTCTTTTATTTATAAGTAATATTAATTTTATATAATTAATAATTAGCTATACAATTTTGCTATTAAATCCTTATATATTATATAATACAAGGAGTTATTGTGTTTTCGTATTAAGGAATTAAGTAATAAGAGCCGCAAATTCGATATTAATAAAGTCATATCTGTTTACTTTAATATTAATAAGTATATATGTCTTTATTCTTAGTTTATTACTACTAATTATATATAAAAAGGTAAAAGAATTACCCTTAAGCAATTAACTAAAGTTTACTTTGCATAAATCGATATTATATAACTTTAAAGTAAAGACTTCCTTTAAAGGTTATCGTTTTCCGATAACTTTAAAACTTCTTTCAATTACTTAATAGCTTTAATATCCGTATGCTTTAAACAATTATTTATCTTATAACCCGATTCCCGGCAAATAAAACACTTGCTTGCATTGCTTAATTGCTAGCGCAAAGGATTTTAGTATATAAGCTTCGAGAGAGTATTTTAGAAGGTATTTATATAAAGGATAGTCGGCAAAGTAATTATAGTTATAGTCGTAATTGCAATTATAATAAGGGTATTTGTCTTGTTTGCATTTATATAAGGCTTATATACACGTAACTCGCGTTCCTTAATTGCCTTTAAAGATTAATTATAAATCGTATATTACTTTGCGAATTTATAAAAGGATAATTAGGTGTTAAAATGCAAAATAATTACCTTTTAAAGATTAAAGGATAGCTTACTATTTAGCTTATACTTTAATTTTGCAAGTATAACCTTAGCCTTAAAAGCTAGCTACAAAAACTTAATATAAAAGTCGTAAAATAATTAAGTAAACTTTATAAAAAGCTTCTTAAAATCGTTCTTAGCTATAAATAACCGATTCGGGTTTTTAAAGGCAAAAGTTAAATAGTCGAATAGATCTTAGATAGTCGTATACGGATTAATAGCATTATCCCTTAAATGTAAAGAAATATACTTTATAGCTTTACCTCCAATTAAGCCTTTTACTAATGCAAGCTTCATTGATTTGATAAGATAATAGTCTATATTCTCACGAAGCTTATTCTTAATTCGGGAGATCTAGTCAAAAAGACTTATATCCTTAATATCCTTAAAGATAAGGGGATTAAGGAGCTTAGTAGAGCGTAGAGGGCGTTATGCTAAGGTAGCAATAGCTTATCGACGGTAAGACTCTAGGAGCTCGGTTTAGAGAGCTTTGTTCCTAATATCGAGTTGTGCTAGTTGGGTTTATTATTCTAAAGCCTTAGCCTCTAAAGCAACTACTCGATCCTTTGCATCGTCACGTTAATAGAGAGCTTCTAGAATCTGCTCGCAAAGTCGTTTAGGGTTTTGTTAATATGCAAATCGGAGATATTCGAGGTTAAGTTCGGGCTCGTTGTCTTCAAGAAGCAAGGAAGGTCGGGAGGGTCGAGGGTTCGTAGGTTCAAGTGCATAAGAACTAGTTGTAGTGCTAGCCTCTAGTTTATAGTAAGATCGTGCCATTTCTTTCGTTTTGTGCCTATGCAATAGGGCTTTGTTTCAAGTTCGTGTTTCGTATAATTCGTTTAGTTTAGTTCGTTCAAGTTCGACCAATATTATGCAAGGTCGTTGCAAGACAAAGGCGACGCGTCGTCTTCTTCTATACGATTTAATTTTAAATCCTCTGCAAGATTGAAATTGGATTAAGCTTTGAATTATGTCACGAGCGCCAGATTTATAGCCTAGGAACGAGCGTTGGTTAAATGGTCTCAATTACAACTATTCAAAGCTAAGGAAAGAAGAGATTATTTACAAAGGATCGGTTCGTACAAATACTCGAGTTCTGCCGCTCCACACCGCCTATGCTAGCTGCGCTAGTCCACGTGACCACGTGACATGGAATGGAATGCCAGAACCGTAACATCTTATACCTTAAATTACTTATATTAATTAAATTATCTTTTAAGTCCTTTTCCTATTTTATTATTTCTATTAATTAGCTATACTTTTTTAGCTTTTAGTTTATAAATACTATTTGCTAAGAGTATAAAGGGCACACTTATAAAGTCTTATAATATAATAGCTATTTTCTTTAATTTTACTTATTTTAGTATATTTATATATAAGATCTTTTTGCTCTTATCTTTGTCTTTTAAGTATAATAATACCCTTTTCAATTTATCAAAAAATTATAAAAAATCTAGAAACTTTAATTTATTATTTTTAGCTTCAAGGATAAAATTAGCTAATATTAAATAATATAATTTTACTTTAATATTTAAAATATTTATTGCTTGGTTTTGTGTTATATTTAAAAAGTGCTTTATAAAGGCTAAAATAAAGGCGCTTTTTGTAGCTTTTATATTTAAAAAATTAGTAATATTAGTCTTAAAATTATAAAACTTCTTTAAAAACCCTAAAATAATCTTTACTTCTTTAATATTCTCTTTAAGTAAAGTATTAAACTTTAGTTTTCCTCTTTTTAAAGACATTTTTTAGTAATAGAATAATTATAATTATATAAGCTTTTTTTAAGTCTTTTAAATTAATAAATATATTATTTTATAAATTGTTATTTTTATAATTTATAGCTATTTTTATCTTACTAATAAATAGCATTTTTAATAAAGTCTTAAGAGAGTTATTAATTTAAAAAAATATATCTTTGCAATTAACTCCTTTTATAACCTTAATTTTAATTTTAATTATATTAGCAAAATCGAATTAGTCTCTTATAATTGTAAATATTATAAATGTATTAATGCTATAAATAATATAGCTTAAATTCTTAGCTATCTTTATAAATAAAATATTATATTTAGCTTTAATATTTAATATATTATAGCATTTTATTTCCTTGCTAAAGCTATATAATAAGAATTAAAGTTAAAGGGATATAATAATACTCTTTTTCGAGATAAAAGTCTTAAAATTAAATATAATTATATTTCTTTAAAGTATATAGCTAATTATTTAAGCTAGCTAAGTTATATTTTATATTATATATTTTAATTTATTAGTTATAGTAATTATTTTAGTTATTTTCTTGATTTCTTTAATTATATATATAATTATTACATTTTTTATTTTTAAAATTATTATATAAGCTTAGTTATCTTTTAGCTATTAGTGCTAAATTATAGCTATAAAATTGAGAGTTTTAAGGGCATTAATAATTATTTTTACCCCTTTTTATATATATAAAAGCAAAATAGTTGCTTTTTTTTAGTTATGAGATGGGCTTTTCTTATAAAGTATTAACTAGTTTTAGTTTTTTATTAAAAACTAAATTAAAGTTTATATCTTATAAGGGTTTAATATCCTTTTTAACTCTTAGTATAGCAAATCTTTAGCCTTTTGCTTATAAGAGCTTTTCTTTTATTTAAGCTTATTACTTTATAATATTTAAGTAATTTATAGCCCTTTTCCTTTTATTTTTAAAGATTTAATAGCATTAATAAATAATATAAGATATATTATATCTTTATATATATTATTAATAAAGATATTATCCTTATTTATAACATTTATATAATTGCTTTTAAAAATAAGAATATTATTAATATTTTAACGCAAAATCTCTTTGCTTTTATATAAATTACTAAGTATAAAAAGGGCTTAAGACTTATTTCTCTTATAATTGCTAAGGTAAATATTATTTTATAGTTATTAAGCATTTATAAGTTATATTAATATATTATAATTATACTTATTCCTTTAAAGCTAAATTTTAATCTAATTAAATTAATACTAATTATTTTATAAAATAAGAGGTATAAAGGGCTAGTTAAAGTCTTATTTTCCTTTATATTAGTTATAGCCATCTTTATAAATACATTTAAAGTTAATTAGCTTTTATATTAATAAATAATTATTCGAGTATATATAATTGCAATTAAGATTTATAATATTATTATAATTCTTTTTAAAGCACTTTAAATAGTTTTTATCAAATAACTAAAATATAATATTAACTTAAGCTATATTTTGCTAAGAATTTAAGTATAAGCGATTATTATTAGTTAATATAAATGCTTTTTCTCTTTTTTGATTATAATAATTACCTTAACTTTAATTATATTTATTAAAACCCCTTTTATTATAATAACCTTTAAATGCTTAAGTATCTTTTAAGTTAATTGTAAAGAGTATAAATGAAATCTTATTAGTAATAGTAGCAATTAAAGCATTAATAGCCTTTTATAAATCCTTTTAAGTAATAAATAAAATTCATAGTTTTTGTAATTCCTTTATTAATTAATCGATTTTATTAGCAAGTTTTTTAGGCTTTATTATCTTAAAAGCAAGAACTTTTAACACTTTACTAGCTTTAATAAATTCCTTTATTAATATAATCATAATTAAGGGTAAAGAAAGGGTATATTTATTATTTATTATAAGCATTATATCTTATATAATTATATTAAAGTATGTTTAATATAGCTAAAAGTATTTTAAGTTATTAGCCTTATTATACTTGCATCTATTTTCTTTATATTTATATATAAATATAGCAATTTTATATATTTTGCTATAATTATAAGTTAATATATTTATAAGTTTATAGTTAAAATCTTTAAAGATCTAGTCTTTAACTTAAAAAAGAAAACCTTTTATAAACTTTTAATACTAGTAATTGCTATTTAATTCCTTTTTCTTTATTAGTTTAATTAATACCTTATAAAATAGGTTAATAAAGGTTTTAATAGTAATATGCCCTCTTTAAAACTAAGCAATAATTTAATTTAAGAAATTATAACTAATTTTAAAGGTCTTTTAATTATACTTTTTATACTCCTTCTTTAAAGCTATATAAAACTTGGCTTTATTATACTTGTTAAAGCTATTAATATAATATTTGTCGCAATTGTAAGGGCTCACAGCAGCCTAAGGCCTAAGCTCACGTAATCAGGGGCGCTCCGCGCCTTATATTATAAGAGCTCTCCCCCCATCTCTTCTAGTTCTAAATCAAACAATTTATTAATCACTTATTAATTCGATTACCTTGTGCTATGTGCGATAATTATAAGCCCGGTTTACACTTAAAGCTTCTAAAGAATACGCAATAATATAGGGTAAAGTAATCACCCACTTTTTACTTTATTTACACTTTATTAAGTACTTCGTCGCAATATACGCAAATTAACACTATAGCATTTAAAGAGCTTTCCGAGTAGCGCATTGCACATATTATAATCCTTAAAGATCGACGATTATAGCCGAACTAGTTTACATAGCTCCGCTTTTAAGCTAACTTTAAATATATCTAGCATTTAGTTAATTTAAATAAACTAGACGCTCTTGCAAACCTACTTCTAAGCCTCTTACTAACATTCGAAGAACTAATCATCTAATAAGACAAGCGTCTTTAGCAATAGTATATTATTATAATAAAGCAATAAAGCAAGTCCCCTCAAAATAGTAATAAGAATAGTACTTTATAATAATAACTAATTTCTCTAGCTCCCTTTAAATTCGACGATGTCCGAGACTTTTATATTGCTTTATATAAACAATACACGGCTACTTAAACGAATTTTAGAGAGCTTTTAAGCAAATATTAGTTACTATAAAGCTAAATAAGCGGAATTGTCGATGCCTCGATCCTTTCGACTACTATAATAAAGCTTGTTAAGAGCTAATAGTCCTCGATTTAAGACACTATTCGAGCACTAAAACAAGAGTTTGCTTTTATAAATACAAGTACTCTTATTACTATTAAGCAAGAATATCGAACAATCTTTAAATAAGCAAAACAAGAAAACGTGAACTTGTCTTATTAGCTTGCGGATTAAAGGAAAGTATATTAGAGGGCTAAGGCAATTAAGCTAGCTAAAATCGAGGGAACGCTTATAGCAAAAGACTTTTTAACTACAATTTCTAAGCAAATAGCACTTGTATAAGCAAGCTTTAAACTAGCGAATCTAATTAAATAAGACAAACTAAGGGGGCAATGTCTTACGCTCGAATAATACGGAATAGTCTTCTTAGCTATAGCGCTAAAGGACTCGACTATAAAAAGCTTTAAAGCCTTAAGGATCTTTGCTACTATTAGCGGCCGCTTAGACACTAAAGAACCCGACTTTAAACCTATTAAGTACAAGTGTTTATATAAGATTGCGAGACACTATTAAAACTTAAAGGAATATATTACTTTAAAAGTTATAATTACTAGAATTACTAATAAGATATTCGGAAAAAGATTAAACCTTATATAAAGCGAAAAGATTAAAGAAGCCTTACTTACTTACTAGTAGAAAATACTAAGAACTTAACTCGAGCGGAAGTATAAAGTTAAGATTAAGCTAAAACCCGGTTTAAGCTCGACAAAGGACTTAAGAATAAGTGAACTTAGCTCGAAAAAAGATACTAGTTCTGTAGAACTATTTAAATACCTTAAAACTATAAACGCCGCGCTTATAAACCCTTGTCTTATAACTTTAATACTAAGCTAAAGGGTTTATATTACGCTCGATTTTTTAAGATATCCACTTTCGGCTAGTACTTTATTTAATAATTATAAAGCTATATACCTAGTAAATAGCAAAGACTTGCTCGAACTAGGGTCCTTTATTAAAGCATCATTTAATAAGTATATTAAAGTAGGATCCTCGAGTCTTCCGATCCTCGAATATAGCATTAAAGTAATTAAAAAAGCTATAAATAAAGCTTTAAGCCCGAATATAAAAAATTTGCATTTATCCGATATTATAATAATAAAGGGTTTTTATGTTAATATTATTTCCGAAGCTTGTTTAAACAAAATAAAAGTTTAGTATTATAAACTAAATTGCTTACTTTAATATAAAATAAAGAAAGAGAGTATTATGCTTAAGCAATTAAAGCGCATATATAATTTAGTATTTCTTAAATATAAACCGCTCTTTACTTATTTAAAAATTCTATCCGAAGTTCTAACAAGTATAGCAAGAATTTTAATATTTCCGATAATCGAACGAAGTATAAAGAGGAAGTTTCGATATTCCCGGGACTTTCTTAAACTAAGAAGTAATTTAAAAGAAGTATAATATATATAAGCAAGGCACCTTAGCTTAAAAGCTTTATAAGCACTTGTTAAAAGCGCTAAAAACATTATTATTAAAGGAATTGCAAAAGTTAAATGCGAGTATTACGCAAAAACTTATATAAATTAAGTTATTTTAAGATAATCTTCTAAAAGGAAGTCTTTTAAGCTATTTTTTAGAATTTTGTAAGACTTGTTCGATTTTTTAGAAGGCTATAATAAAGCGTAATAGCTTTTAATAATTAAGGACAAATATAATAAAAAGCTCTTCGGCTTTATTCTTATAAATAAGTTTTTAATAAAGGTGTTTAATATTATTAAAGACTTTAATTATTAAGTAAAGAGGCAATATAACTTATCAATTTGCAAAATATAATACGATAATAATACTTCGGTAATTGCGATTAAAGGCTAGTTAGCTTATAAGATCTAAGCTATAAAGGAAGGCATTAAACTCGAGCTTACTTTTACTTATACTTATAAGCTAAATAGAGGATTTAAGCGCGCAAGATAAGAAGCTATAACTAAGTCGATTAAAATGCGCATTAAAGCAAGACTTCCTAAAAACCTTTAGCTAAAAACTACCCTTATAGCTATCTTTTTATATAACAAAAGCCCCTTTTATACATATAATTTTCGCGTACCCGATAAGGTTTTAGATTTGTAATTCTAAAATTATTTTAAGTAATATAACTTAACGCTTATTATACAATTAATAACTAATCTCCGACTTAACTAAAATAGGATTTACGTGTATAAAGCTCAAGTATATCTAATAATTAAACGAACGCAAATTAAGGAAATAGAAAAGAGCTTTTAAAGTTAATCCTTACAAGTATATTAGATATTTAATTAAATATATAGCATTTAATATATATAAAATCTAAATCCTTATACTTAAAAAGGTTATTATTACGCAAAATGTAACGTTCGACGAAGATACCCTTTACTTTAAGGAGTTTAAGCAAGCGGATAGCTAGCTAATTGTAATTACTAAACAAGTAATTAAATTAATCGAGGAAGAAGAGGGAGCTTAAAATATTAAGTCGATTTTTAAAAACTTAAAACTATAAGATAATAAATTTTTAAAGCAAATTATAAAGTTACTTATTATAAGGGGTATAAAGGAGCTCTTGAGCAAGGTCCCGAGTAGCTAAAACTCGGGGGTAAAAAGCTTTATACTTGCAAAACTTATAATAAAAATAGGACTTTTATCCTTAAAACTTACTTTAAAGCTTAAAAGTATATTAAGTAAAAGTAATAAGGTTTCGATTAAATTAACGCTAAAGCTTAATTCAATCGATAAAGAGGCTATTAAAGAGCTTCTAGACTTCGTTAAAGAAGTGCACTTAACTAAATAATAAAGTAAAGAAAGGACTTTATTAACGGATTAAGCTTAAGATTTAACTTTAATAAATTAACCCCGAAATAATTTAATTTAAAGAAACTTAAAAAGCACCGAAAAGAGCTTTAAAGAAGCACTTGCAAAGCCGAAACGCAAATAAAAGCGTAAAACGTAAAATAAGATTTATATAAGCAAGAGACTTTAAAGAAAAGGGCTTAACGACGATAATTACAATTATAATAAAAGGAGGCTTAGTAATAGTTAAGTATATATAATGCTATATATATTATTAACTATTATAGTAAAATTAAATAAAACTAATTACCTCGAATCCTTCTTTAAAACGCTATAGCTTAATTAGCTAAGCAAATTAAAAGAAAGAGACGTAAAATAATATAAGATAATATATGTAATAATTATAGCATTAGTTTTATTAAATTAGAGTTTAAGGGATAAAGTTTTTCTTAAGGGTAATATTCTTTATATTTATTTAAGTAAGCTCCCGAAAGCGCTAAAGTTATAAAGTAAACTAGAAAGGCACTTACTCGGGGCTTTATTTAAGCAAGACGCAAAACTCGAGCTTAAAAACCTTAAATTAAGAGACTATTAAAGGGTAATCCCGCGCAATAAAATTATAGCTAACTTAATCTTGCTAAAATGGGTTTTTATATATAAGAATAACTTAAATAGCTATTTAATTAAATGCTAATTAAAGATAATTATAAAGGGTAATTTGCAAAAAGAGCAATTAATCTTATTAACTTATATAGCTACACTTGCAACGCGCTTATTTCGAATATTTATAGCTATTATAGCTTACTTTAATTTAAAAATTAAGCAATTTGATGTTATTAATACTTTCGCAAACGCAAAAAGACTAATTAGTAATTTACTTGTAATATATTAACTCTTAAACGGCTTTAAGATACTTGGAATATATACTAAAATCGATTAAGCTTTATATAAGCTAAAGGACTCTTTAGCGCTTTAGTATAAAGAGTTTGCAAGCACTTTTACTAAAATTGGGCTTATCGCATATAAAGAAGAGCTGTGTATATTTATAAACTTAAAGTATAAGGTCTTTGTTTTGTTTTATATTAATAACGTTTAAGTGATATTTTATAAGAGCAATAAAGCATTAGCTAAGAGGATTATCCGAAAAATTAAGGAAATATATAATATTTATTTAATAGAGGAAGTAGAATAGTTTTTAAGGGTTTATATAATTAAAGATAAACTTGCCCGGAAGTTTTAGCTTATATATAACACTTATATTAAGAAGATTATAAAGAAATTTCGACTTATAAATAAGAAGTGCTATATAATCCCTCTTTTAATTATAAAGCTTAAGAAGTATAAAGGATAAGCTCTTTTAAAGTAAGTTAAAGAATATTAAAAAAAGGTTAATTCGGTGCTTTATATAGCAATTATAATTCGACTAGATATAATATACGCTATTACTTTGCTATCCTAGTTCCTTATAAACTTAAGGTTAAAGCACCTCTTTATAATTAATTAAGCGATTAAGTACTTGTATAAAATATAGTTTCTAAGGATTTAATACTTAAGAGAGCTTTAAGATATTAACTTAATAATTATATTTAATACCTTATATACTAACGACTTAAATACTCGACAATCTTCGTAAAGGTATATTATATCTCTTTTTAGAAGACTAGTTATATAAAGGGTAACTTGTTAATCGATAGTAATTACTTTTACTATAAAGGCTAAGCTGCTTGCTATTAAGCAAATAGCTAAGGAAACCTTAGCTCTTTAGCGGTTTTTTAAAGATATTAAACTCGATTTAAGAGAGCTATAAATAATCTTTTACGACAATTAATAAACAATTAAGCTAATAATCGGTAAAAACGAGAAGATTACTATTAAGTTGTGCTATATTAATATCTAAAATATGTAATTACGCTAAAAGTATATAAAAGGTGCATTTTAAGTAATATATTTACTAATAAAAGAGATGCTGGCAAATAAATTAATTAAAAACTTATTATATTATAAGTTCGAATACTTCCGATTGTTATTAAACTTTTAAGACTTGTATAAGATGCTCGAAAATGTGGAATAGTAAAGGAATTATTTTATTTGTTTATTTTTATTTATATATACTATAAAATTAAAGTAACGTTCTCGAGCTTTAAAACTTTTTTGCTAGCAAATTAACTAGCTTGCTTAATGCGTCCTTTATACGATTAATTTAATTATTATTACCCTTTTAACTTGTAGCTTTATAAGCATTACGCTTAAAAGGAGTAGCTATAATAGGAATTGCAAGAGTAGTAAGCTTAAGGGGAGTAGCTATAATAAGAATTATAAGAGTAGTAGCCGCTAGTTTAGCTACACTAATTGCAAGCGTAGCCGCTGCTAGCTTTGCACTATTATTACTAGTTTTGCCGTTCAATTTTACAATTTAGAGTATAACGCGAATAGATACGCGAAGCTTATTAAGCCTTTAAAGCGGGCAATTAGCTATAAATAACACTAAAAAAAGGAGTAACTTATAATTTTATTTGCAATTGCTAATTTATTTAAGAATTATAAAGCTACGTTTACGCAAATAGGTAAAAAAGCCTCGTAATAGTAGCTTAATATGCATCTTTAGTAACGGGAGCTCTAGCTAATAGTATCGAAATAGCTATTATTACTTTATTTAAAGAGCGTAAAGTTAACTAGTTTTTAAGTTAGCAAAAGACGCGTTTAGTAAATTGTTTTAGAGTATATTATAACTAAGGCAAGGAATATCGCGTTATACGCCCTTTGCAAGTCGCGGGGTTCAAGCTTTAGCTAAAGTTTTAATAAGAGCAAAATTACTCGAGGAAGGTAATCCACCTCTATTACTACA
>Ga0302221_10002470_pt1 | contig 11501 bp, 3 predicted proteins | sample II_Palsa_E2_1_FD_193517 | JGI IMG/M metagenome (GOLD analysis project Ga0302221, IMG submission 193517) | Peat permafrost microbial communities from Stordalen Mire near Abisko, Sweden - II_Palsa_E2_1 | ecosystem: Environmental > Terrestrial > Soil > Palsa > Peat permafrost | place: Sweden...
TAATAAATATTTAATAAATATATTTATAATATTTATTTTTATTTTATAAATATATAAAAATATTATTTAAATATATAATTATAAAATAATTTAAAAGTTTAGCTAAAATTATATTAATATATATTTAAAATATTATTAATATATTTATTAATTTAAAAAATATTATAAAGTATTTAAAATAATTATAATAAATTTTAAAAGTTATTTTTTATTTATAGCTTTCGTGAATATATATATAATAGTATATATTTTTGAAATTAAATTTAATAAAAATTTTAGTTTTTATTAATTTATTAAAAGTTTTATTAATAAAAAAAAATTAATTTTTAATTATAATTTTATTTAAATTATAATAATTAATATAAAGTTATAAACTTTTATTTTTTTTCGATATAAAAAAAATAAAAACTTTAATAAAATTTATATTAAATTTAATTTAATGTTTATAAAATATATTTTATAAATATAAATATAATATTTTTAATTAAATTTTTAATAAATTATATAAAAGATTATAAAAAATAAATTTATTTATATTAATTAAATATTTAATATTTTTTAAATCAAGAAGTTTTAATATTTTATTAAAATTAAAATAATTTAATATATTATATTTAAATTTTTAAAAAATATAACGATATTTTTAAAAACTTTTTTTAAAAAATATTAATCTAATATATATTTATATTAAAATTTCTATAACTAAAGTTATATAATAATATAAATATTTAATAATTATTATAAAAATATAAGTTTTAATTTTTTAAATAATTATATTTATTTTTTATTAAAAATAATATTTAAAGTTTAATATTAAAATAATAATTAAAAAAAAATTTAAATTTTTTAAGAATAAAGATTTTAATATTATTAAATTATATTAAAATATATAATTTTTTTTTAATATAATTTATATATTATATAATAATTTTTTAATAAAATTTTATATTAAAAATAAAATAATAAATATTTATATTTTTATAACTATAAAATTAAAATTTAAATAAATATATTATATTATAATTATTTATAATAAAAAATTTAAAGTTATAAATATAATAAACTTTAAATTTATTATTATAAAAAATTATAAATTTTTAGTTATATTTAATTAAAAATATAAAAAATTTATTATAAGTTTATTTATTATTAAAAAAATTATAATTTATTTTTATATTTTTTAGTTTTATAAATATTTTAAAAATATTTATTTTAAACTAAATTAATTAAGTATAGATTATTATATAAATAAATATTTTTTTTTATTAAAGTTAAAATTATTAATATTTAAAATTTAAAATTTATTTTAATTCTTTTATAAAACTTAAATAAAATTATTTATTATAAATAATTTTATTTATTTATTATTATAAGTTTTTAAAATCTTTTATTTTTTAAATTTTTTTTAAAGTTTTATTTTATTTATTTATTATATTTATTATATTTTATATTATTTATATAATATTTTTTTTAATTATAAATAAAATAAATAATATTAATATTAAAGCTAAATTTAAAAAATTATTTAAAAGATTTAAAGTTATTGGATTTATTATTATAATAATATTTTTTTTAATATTTTATTAAAGAGAATTAATAAAACTAAAGTCTTTTAAAATAAAGTTATTTTTATTTAAACTTTTTATTTTTCTTTTCTTTATTTTTAAATAAATAAAATATTTAATTTTTTATATTTATTTAAATTAATATATAATAAATATTATAATTTATTTATAAAATATTAATATAAGTTACTTTTTCATTTTTTAATTTTATAAAATAATATTAAAAGTTTATATTTATTTTATTTATTTATAAAATAAATAATAATTTATTTTAAAAATTTTTATTTAAATATATAACTTAATAATAATTTTTTTTTAATAATTATTTTAAATTCTAAAAGATTTAAAAAAACTTTTTATTAATATATTTAAAATATAATAATTATATTAATTAAAAAAAACTTTAAAACTTTTTTAATAAATTTTATAAAAAAAAATTATTTTTTAAATAATTTTTTAAATATTATAAATATTATTTTATAATAAACTCGCTATAATATTTACTTAAACGAAATATTAATTATAAATTTATAGCTAAGCTTTAAAGATTTTTTTCAAATAAAAATAAAAGTTTTTTATTCTTTTAATTTTTTTTTATAATATATATTAAAAGTATAAATTTTATAAAAAATTTTTTTATTAAACTTTATTTTAAATTCTTTATATTATAACTTTAAAAGAATAATATTTTTAAAATTAAAGTTTATTACTTTAAAAAAATTTATATTAATTTATTTTAATTTAATATCTTTAAAGTTAATAATTTCTTAAAAAATAAAAATTAAATTAATAATAAAAATATTATTAAAAAAATTAATATATAAGTTAATATATAATATATTAATATTTTATTATAATATTATAATATAATAATTAATTATATTTATAATATTTCTTTTAGTTTTTAATTATTTAACTTTAATAATTAAAAAAGTTTTAATAATTTTTATTATCTTTAATTAAATATTAAAAATAAGTTTATTAATAAGTTTATTATTATTATAATTATTAATAAAACTATATAAAAGTCCGTTATTAATTATTATATTTAATAAATTTTTTTTATTATTATTTAAAAGTTAATTCAAGATATTATTTTTATTAAATATTTAGTTAACTTTATTAATTATAATTATTAAAAAAGTATTCCGGATAAGAATATAATAAAAAAATATAATAATTATTTATTAAATTATTTTTTAATAAAAATATAAAAAAATTAATTTATAAAATAATTAATTAATAAATAATAAATTAAAAGAATTAATAAATTATAAATTTAATAAAATTAATATAAAATTAATCTTTAATCTTTTTAAAAAGATTAAGAAAAAATTCGCTATATATATATAGCTATTATATAAGTTTTTTATATTTATTTAATAAAGTATATAAAAGATAATATAATTAATTTATAATTAACTTAAACGAGCGAAGAAGTATAAGTGCTTAAAAGTAATCTATATAATAAATGAGCTGGTTACGTGTTATTGTACTTATTAGCTTATATATATTATAAATAATTATTAAAAATTTATTTATTTTATTTTATTATTTATTATTTATTATTTATTATTTATTATTTATTATTTATTATTTATTATTTATTATTTATTATTTATTATTTATTATTTATTATTTATTATTTATTATTTATTATTTATTATTTATTATTTAAGCGCCTAAGCGCTTACGCGCTTAGTTTATTCAGCAGCACTCTCTTTTCTTCTCTTAAATACTCTCTACGAGCTTCCTTTTAATTAGACAACTATTAAATGCAATCACTCCACTGCTCACTTTGTGCATTATAACTTTATTGATTATATCGTGTCATATTGTAATCAACACGATACTATTTATAAAAACGCACGACTAAGACCAATTTGACAGTGTCCAATATCTTACATATCATGACACACCTTCGCTGCCGTTGTGTTCACCTTCAAGCTCAACAAGTCTGGGCGAGAATAATGACCGACTGGATCGGCCATCGCCTTTGCATAATCGATATCATTCAGATTGATATCAGCTTGCATAATACCCTCCTTTCCTTGCGGCCATGGCTCGCAAAGAGCCGTCCCGTCTGGGCCAAAGATCATTGTGAAGCCGCCGCCGCCATCCTAAAATGGACGTCAGCCAGAAGACTTGGATATCTGCGAGGTGTGACTTGCCTTGCAATATTCGGCACCGACCAAATTCAACTTTTCCAAGTTCCCTACGGTCAAGACCTGTGTTGCAATAATAACAAATGTCTGTCCCTCAATCGCAAGGAATCGACTGGCCAGCTGGCTCGAGGTACCGGTCACGTGAAATGGGGAGATCATTTTCTCAGGATCAGGTTGGGAGAACATTGGCGGCCACGACGAGATGCTAAGGTGACGGGGGAGTCAGTGATTGCTCAATGCAGAATGTTCCATGAGAAGTGGAACATTGTCTTGGGAGAAATTCCCGAGACAATCTAGAAGAGGAAGGGGGGTTCCTCCCCCAATACCTACTGGATCTGGACGCCTTGGCAATATTCGTAGTATCGCAAGAGAGGTTGGAGATGCTCCCAGCAATTCAAACCCCCGACCTTTCCAAATGGCGTATCCACAACCGAAGTCAATGAATCGGCTTGTCCGTCACCCCAGACGGAGCGCTCCACATGTGTGGGCTTGATCTTTCGCCTGTGCAGCACAATTTCGCCCTCCGTGTTGATGAAAGATTGGGCGATGTACAGACTGGCTCCATCACGCTCGCTATATCCGAGAACAACGAATACCTTGGCTTTTTTAGCAGCGGCCCGGATGCGGTCCATTTCCGGGGATACTCTCGCCATGGAGTTGGCCATGTAAGAGTGGATGAGTCCGGTGTTCTCGAAGACACTTTTCGACCAAATTGCCCTTAGCGACTGTATGAGCATTTGTCTAATACTAAATACGGACAGTGATGGGATTGAGAAGAGAGGACAGGAGCTTACCACGGATAACCAGGCAACCAGACTTCGGGAAACCCGAGAACATTAACACCATCCTTTCCAGCTTGTTGGATGAGCGCGATCGTCTTCTCCACGCCCCCTTGCAGATCAAGCCAGACTGGCTCAGCCTGAACAGCGCCAACTCTCACAGTTTGCGTCATTTTGAGGGGTGTAATGTGAAGTTAACTGATGAGGAGCAAGAGTCCCAGAAAGCTATGGTGTAATCCTGTAGAGATCTTTCACGTTGAAGGCTCATCAGGACATGTTTGTTGCAGTATATATAGTCACACAATGCGGGGCGGGACTGGTGTCTATGGTAGCTCGCGGGAGCTAATTTGGGAGTAGCGTACCCAACCACCCAACTTAGGTAACTAGTAGGTATCGGCGACCGTCAAAGAGATATTTATTTCCGTGTTTCTCTATTCCCGTCCAGTCGGATGTTGCGAACACGAATTACCCCTCAAGCTACGGCTGGAGTGTCCCAGGAGGGGGCGCCGGGTCTGGGGTACGGGTCACGGACGAACCGGTGTTGGAATTCGGAAAGCTGAGCAGCTGAAAAGCTGGGGAAGCTGGGGAAGTTGAGGGAGTTCCTCCGTACGACTCCTGTCCAGAATAGCTTGACATGAGTAGATAGTTTTCCTAGGAAGATAGAGCTTCGTGCTCAAATCAAATCGTATTCTTTATTGTGTTCTTGTAATACAGACTAATCGTGATCATCCGACGTTGTCAGACCACTGAGTCCTTATCTATACCAAGACCGACTGCACTGTACGTGAACCAGCCTATCGTTACACCCAGGGCTACATGCAAAAGGTGCCCCGCTTTTCGACGTTCAATCCAGAAGAGCCAAGAACCAAACAGAGTAGTACAAAACGATCGAAGGACGGATCTACCATACGGTAATCAATGACCCATACCAAGCGTAGACGGATTTCTCACTGGGCACCGGCACCTACGAGCTAGACGCGACAGGCGACGGCAGATACAGGCGGCTATCCTGTATCGCAGAGAGTGGGAAATCAGAGCTATGATAGATTCTGGAGCAAAGGGCAACTTCCATCTCATGCGATCGACTGAAAGGAGGCAAGATCTTCACAAGCTACCGTAGACTTGCTTAGTTGCGTGGGGCTTATAACCTTATCACGATAAAGGAGGGCCAAGAATGAAAAACGGCCTTCCGCACTCGATAAGGTCATTTCGAAAGGGCCTCATTTCGAATACGTCGTAATGCCGTCCCCATATACTAGCATCACGCATGAGGATGAAGAGCAGTGTCTTAGGTCCATTCCTAGATAAGACCCTATCTGCACATCCTGATCTACTTGACAAATACAAAGCAGCACCTCCAGGACGTCAAGGCAGTGCTATCGGCACTGCCAAGTGCGTACCTGCTTTGCAATCCGGAGAACTGCGAATTCCTTACAGAACGAACGGGCTTTCACGGGTAATAGAGTAACTCCAGCCCGGACCCTTCTAAAGTCTCGGATATCCTTGACTGGAAACCGTCCATAAACGTATGGGAAACACAATCGTCCCTCGGATGCTCCAACCTCTATCGATGACTTATTTGCGGGTACTCAGATATCACGATCCCTCGTGCGGAACCCACGAAGAGTGACTCAAGCACGGGGGCTTCGAGTGGACGGAAACAGCTGAGAGTATTAGACTGCGTTCGATAAGCTCAAGGAAGCATTCACTGAAGCCCTAGTCCTTTTAACTTTCGACCAAGAGAATCCAGCCCGAGTTGAGACGGACTCGTCTGACTACGCCTTGGGCGCAGTACTCAGCTAGGCTGGAGAGACTGGGAAATAGCAGCCAATTGCATATTACTACCGCAAGTAATTACTAGCCGCACTAAACTACCGATTATACGGCAAGGAAACATTGCACTGGCGATAGTGGACGCATTCAGAGAATGGAGAGTGATTTTGGAGGGATCGAAACAGACGAGACAAGTTTACACGCATCACAATGACTTGGTTTACTTCACCACAACGATGGAATTGAATTGACAAGTCAGACGCTAGCCACGTACCACTTCAGAATTTCATAGTTGTAAGGATCGGAAACGCTCGAGCAGACGCATTGACCAGCAAACCAGAGTGTAAGACTGACAAAAAAAGGAAGTCTCGAGCTGTTCTTAAGCAAGGAGGAGAGGCACTAGGTAACCTTCAACAAAGCAAGACTAAGGTATAAGTGGAGAATGTTATAAGCGGAGCCAAGCCTTGGAGGGTTAAAGTTAGGAGCCACGTGCAGTGCACGGACCAGAACTGGATTGAGGCCTTACCTAAGCAAGGCCTTAGCCCTTAGGCAAAACTGAGCAGTCCGAGGGTCCCCAAGTAACCTAATCGCTAATCGCAGCTGCCCTCTTTCTTGAGAAAGTCTCTCTATCCCCATGCATGATCCAACACGCAGTCCACTTATCCACCCCAAACACCTCGGAGCTCCTCCCCCACCTTCCACTTGAAGTCCTCAACCAATTCACCGCCATGGACTTCAACGGTTCGTCGCCATTCCCGGAAGGAGTCATCTCCTTCCTCGACACCGACCTCTACAAGTTGACTATGCAATGTGCAGTCTTGAAGTATTTCCCCGATGTGAAGGTGACCTACGCTTTCAAGAACAGAACTCCTGAGAAGAAACTTTCTAGGGCTGCTTTTCGGTGGCTCCAGAATCAAATTAATAGTCACTCTCCCCCAGCCTCGTGCCCACGCAACATCAGCAGCTAACACGGACAGAGCTTGGCAATATAGCGCTTTCCAATGAGGAACTCCGCTTTCTACAATCTACCTGCACCTACCTCAACAACACCTACCTTGATTTTCTCAAAGACTTTAGACTCAACCCTCGCGAACAAGTTGAGGCTTCTTTCAAACCAATAAACGATACTGGCAGTGATGACGATGTTGGCGAAGTCGATCTTGTCGTGAAGGGATCATGGGTTGACACAATCTTGTATGAGATTCCACTGCTGGCTTTGACGAGTGAGGCATACTTTCGGTTCATCGACACGGACTGGACGTACGATGGACAAGAAGAGCAAGCCTACGCGAAAGGCATGCGGCTGCTGGAAGCTGGCTGTGTTGTTTCGGAATTTGGAACCAGGAGGAGGAGAGATTACCATACTCAGGCGCTTGTGTTCCGGGGGTTAGTTAAGGCGAGGAAGGAGGGGGAGAAGACCGGGCTGCCAGGCCAGATATCTGGCACGAGTAACGTTCATCTTGCTATGAGATTTGGTATTCCTCCTATCGGAACAGTTGCACACGAATGGTTCATGGGCGTTGCGGCGATTACAGGAGACTATGAAACTGCGACCAAGACGGCTCTGAGTTATTGGGTGGGATGTTTTGGAGAGGGGGTTCTTGGCATAGCTCTGACGGATACATTCGGCACCCAGGTCTTCTTGAAAGCCTTCAGCCAACCGATCCCAAGTATTACATCAACGAGTCAAGAGGCTTTGTCTAATTTGGCTGATAACACGGCCAAGTCTGAAAGCTCGCCTAATATCTCAGAGAAGGCCAAGACCTTTGCAGAGGTCTTCACCGGTGTTCGACAGGACTCTGGAGACCCAGCAAACTTCGTCAAGATCATGCGGGAGTTCTATGACAAGGAGGGCATCAAGGAGCCCAAGACAATTGTGTTCTCTGACTCCCTCAATATCGATCTTTGTTTAGAGTATAAGAAGATTTCTGAGGAGGCCGGTTTCAGATGCACCTTTGGAGTTGGGACTTTCTTCACCAACGATTTCGTTCATCGGAGTACTGGTCACAAGTCCACCCCTCTCAACATTGTCATTAAGCTGAGCTCAGCTGCGGGCAACCAAGCTATCAAGATTAGTGATAATATTGGCAAGAATACAGGCGATAAGGAGACGGTTGCAAAGGTCAAGAAGGCGCTTGGGTACGAAGAGAAGGATTGGAAACTCGGCGATGAAGAGCACCGATGGGGAACGGACGATGGCCCGATTCAATAAGCTATCACCATTAGTTCTGGCTGTTTGTTTGTGCTTAGGCGGTATTTGGCATAGGTCTGATTGCATAGAGTGGCGTCTGGATATGGCACCAAAATGCAAGGTTCGGAGGTGTTAATAGATGATGATACTGCCTCACGGAAGAAGATCCTCTAATGTAATACTTTAGGCTTTAAGCCCGAACCCATATTTGTGCACTACTAATGATTAAAAGTTATGATCAAGAAAGGAATTAAGTTGTGATTTATTTTACAGACTTAATAAAAAGTATATTATTATATTTACACCTGCTCTGAGCTTAACTAGTGGTTTTGCTACTTCTTGGTTACAACTCGTATCTTAATTTATTAATCGATAGGCACTTGAGTGTGCGAGCAACTTTACTTATATTTAGTCTTTAACCTCTTAACCCCTCTTCTTACTCTAGTTTAAAACTGTCGAATTAGAGACCACTTCACCAGTGGGTGTCAGAATTCGTGACGCAATACTGGTTTTCAATATACCATAGCTCGAGGGACATTTAGAGCCTAACTGCTATTTTACTTTTTTAAATGTTCCCTGATCCAAGGAACAATATAAAAAGTAGTGGCCCCTCACTTTACAAATATTCTATAAGGTAGAGTACATTGAAACGCAGCTTTGCGCCGCGAATTCTGACAACCACTAGTGCTTCACTACGCTTTCTAAATAGTAAATACTATACTCGTTATATATTGTCGGTTCACCTATAACGCGTAGCAGTCGTCACGTTTTCGTGGGAATGCTAAGTGCGTATGTAGGTGGTTGATTATTAAGAGGAGGAGGGGTAGTCAACCGGTAGGTTGATATACCCGTCTCCTGCTCGCTAACTATGCCTAATCGGGACTAGCTACAGTGGCTTGCTCGCGCTTGCTCACGTGTGCACGTGAGCCTGTAAAGCGTCAAACCGCTTTACAGCAAGCAGTTATACGTGGCAAGCAGTTATACGTAGCAAGCAGTTATACGTAGCAAGCAGTTATACGTAGCAAGTAGTTATACGTAGCAAGCAGTTATACCGACATATATATCTATTTTATTTTATTATTACTATAACTTTTTTTTATAATAAAATATTTAATAGAGTTTATATCTAAAAATATATATATATATATTTTATTAGTTTAATGCTATTATTATTAAAAAAACGACAATAAGTTTTTAAAAGCGTCTATCCTTAGATATAACTACCCAATTTACAACCTCGATAGCTCAAGTTTCCTGGGACCAACATATCCAAATAAGTATGCCGCAATTTTGCGCATTTGAATCTCCTCGCTGCCTTCCGTGATTCGGTAACGGCCTGCCCCGAATTAGTCTTGGGCCTAGGCTTGGTGTTGCAGTGGCGACTCACGATGATGCCGATATATATGCTCAAATCTCCAACGATTGTCAGACTCTGTTCGGAAAATGAAAGTTGAATCACTCACGCTTTGTGTCTTGAGTATCCAATCCCGCCTGTGGCTCCATTAGCTCATGCACCCGAAACACTTCTCTTACTTGTTTTCGACCTGGATACTTGCCATGAATTTGCATTGCTCGATCAGCAGCCTCTGTGCATAACCTGTTACCCCAATACTAGCCCAAGTTAGCATGGTGGTGACCAAGCCAGTATACTCACATTACACATTGAGACCCTATCACCGAGATTTTGTTCGATCTCTTTCTGCGTCATACCGTCCATTTCGGTGGCGGTTTTCAGAATCAAAAGCTTTAACATTTCTGCTTGCTATACAGATTAGCAAAACATGGACAGAAAGAAGACGTCGCTTACAGTAGCAAGTTCAACTATTGGAAACTGAACAGCTTGATTTGTAGATAGCTCCTTTCCGAAAGGCTTCCGCGTTCTTGCATATTTAATGCTCTCTTCGATACAATATTCTGCAGCTCCAAGTGAGCTGAAATCACAGAGTCTTGGATTAGTATTACACTGGCATGAAACATGTAGTAGCACCAGTGGTTGTCTGAATTCGTGACGCAATACTAGTTTTCAATGTACTATAACTTATGGAACATTCGTAAAGCCACGAGCCACTACTTTTTAGATTGTTCCTCAGATCAGGGAACATTTATAAAAGTAAAATGGCAGTTGAGCTCTAAATGTCCCTCGAGCTATAGTACGTTGAAAACCAGTACTGCGTCACGAATTCAGACACCCACTGGTGGTAGGAAATAATGTGCCAAGAAGTTGTGAACTTACCTCGCTGCTTGTCGAAGTCGATTCTCGTGTACAAAAGTCTGTGCGATTGCCAATCCATGGCCGACGACACCCAAGATGGAAGTATCTGGCACGAAGACGTCCGTAAAAGCCAATGCTAGATTACTAAATCAGATTTTAAATAGAGATAGATATAAGGAGACGGAAGGCCTTCTCTCACTTGCGTGATCTGTCGGCATGTTGAATGTCCATTCATAGGACTCGACTGTGAACCCCTAAACGACAAGGTTAATTAGCATAATTCCACGAATTTCGTGGGAGCAAGCTATGAAAACCGGTGTACAATCTCTTTGGGGGTATGTTAAGAGTGTATATAATGAAGAAGAGGAATGTAGTGGCAGTCAGAAACCTAAATCGAGATTGAGACCAAGACGCCTCGTCTTCTTACAGGTGTGTTCTTGGGAACGAAAAACGCCGTGATTCCAATCGCATCACCCGGTTTGCCGTTGGTTCTGGCGAATACTAGACAGTGAGTTGCTCTGTGTATCCCGCTAATCCACATTTTTGACCCGTTGATTATCCAGCCATCTACACCATTCCTTGTGGTCTTTCTACCTTGAGTAAACATGTGAGTTGCGTCAGATCCATGGTTGGGCTCGGTCAAGCCAAATGTGAAGGCAACCCTTCCTTCGAGTCTCCCTTGGATGAACTCCCTCTTCTGCTCTAGGCTAGGTAAATACAAGATAATACAAAAATACTGCAAGATTCGTACCTTCGGTACCAAATTCTTTCACCATGAGTCTAGACAACAGAAAGTCAGCATTCGCTGGTTGTTAT
>Ga0302221_10002474_pt1 | contig 11494 bp, 1 predicted proteins | sample II_Palsa_E2_1_FD_193517 | JGI IMG/M metagenome (GOLD analysis project Ga0302221, IMG submission 193517) | Peat permafrost microbial communities from Stordalen Mire near Abisko, Sweden - II_Palsa_E2_1 | ecosystem: Environmental > Terrestrial > Soil > Palsa > Peat permafrost | place: Sweden...
CGTCTTTTTTTGTACAGTTTAATTTTAAATCCTCCGCAGGATTGGAATTGGATTGAGCTTTGAATTATGTCACGAGCGCCAGATTTATAGCACGAAGTGCGTTGGTTGAATAGTCCCAATTACGACTATTCAAAGCTAAGGAAAGAAGAGGTTATTTACAAAGGATCGGTTTGTACAAATACTCGAGTTCTGCCGCTCCACACCGCCTCTGCTAGCCGCGCTAGTGCACGTGACCACGTGACATGGAATGCCAGAACCGTAACATAAATAAAGCTTCTTTATACCCCGGTTGCCGATTTGTATACTTTTATTACTTTAAAGGTGCAAATATAAGCTTTAAACACTTATATATATTAATGCTTTAAGCACTCCTCCGACAAGTAATATATAATCTTATAAAGGATAAGATCTTTACGCATATGCTAAATGCTTATATAAATATAAGGGGAAATTTAAGAGATTTAAAGCCCTTTTCCTTTATCAAATGCGAGATACTATTACACGGAATCTTAAAATCGGGAGTTAAGCTTAAAATAATAATCGACGCTTTAAATAAATGTAATAAGCTTAAAGAACTTTTAAAGGCTTTATAAGGTCATTTTAAGGCTATACCCGCCGGACTTAAGCTACTTATATCTAGTTAATACGAAGTTTACGTTAATAAAAAGTTTTTAAATATTATTAGAATCGATTTTAGGAAATCGGTATTAAAGATTAATATAATTACATATGTTACTACCGAGGTTAATAATAAAGAAGAAGACAAGAGAATCTTAAAAGGCAAATACCTAAATCTTAAAAGTAAGCTAATTAAAATTTTCTATAAGAGAGCTAGTAAAATATAAGACAAGTCTTTTAACTGCTACTAGCTTACTATAAAGCTAATATATATTAAGGTTCTGCTAAGTTTAACTATAACTTTTTTTCTTTTTAAAACCGAGGCCTCCTTTTTGCTTCCGGCAAACCGTTAAAAGTCATTTTAACTAACTTGATATTAACTTAGCCGCAATCGAAAAAGACTTAAATATCGCTTACGACGATATCTTTAAGCGTAATACCGGCAAGGGCACATTTAAACGTGACTATACAAGTAAAATTTACAAGATACTACTTTGTAGCATGCGACTATTTTTTATAGCCGCCGTTATAAAACCTATAAATTTTAACGAGGATAATAGTCCGGAATATAAAATTATTAATTAAGATTGCGTCTATTTACTTATTTAAGATTTTATCGTCGAAACGGAAAGGGGAACGCTAAAGTTTGCTTATATATTAATAAAAGACTACTTGTAAGGAGCATATTAATTAAAGTATAGCAACGCTAAATATTACGCCCAAGTCGCTTTAACGTGTTTAAAGTATATATCTTTTTTAAAAAGGACTATTTATAAAGTAATATTGCAAAGTAACGCATTTCTCTAGTATTCTTATTAGTTTTAAGGAAAGCATTGTGCTTAGTTGAGCAAAGAGGAGCAGTAAAGTCTCGGGGTGTTTAAAGAGTTACTTGGTTAAATTATCGAGGGGTTAAGCTCAACGAGATTTTAAGATTAGCTTCGCGCAAATAAAAAATTCCCTTAGCTCTTTATAAGGGATTTTACTTCGGGTTCTTGTTGTCCGTTTTTTATAGCTTATTGCTAGAATCTTGTCGAAGTATTAAAGATATTACTCTTAGCAAACCTGGTATATAATTTAAATTTATATCTAAATAATAGGGAATACACGCTACTATCGTTATTATCATCTAGAGGCCATATAGCCGTCGCTAAGCTACTGCTCGAGCACGGGGCCGATTTGAACGCAGCTAATTAACGCGGAGAGACGCCCCTCTACCGGGCTTCTATATACGGACATGTCGAGCTCACCAAGCTACTGCTCGAGCACGGGGCCGATGTGAACGCAGCTGATCGATACGAATGGACGCCCCTCTACTGGGCCTCTGTAAGGGAGCACGCCAAGCTGCTGCTCGAGCACGGGGCCGATGTGAACGCAGCTGATCGATTCGGAAGGACGCCCCTCTACTGGGCCTCTGTAAAGGGGCACGTCGAGCTCGCCAAGCTGCTGCTCGAGCACGGGGCCGATTTGAACGCAGCTGATCAACGCGGAGAGACGCCCCTCTACCGGGCCTCTGTAAAGGGGCACGTCGAGCTCGCTAAGCTGCTACTCGAGCACGGGGCCGATTTGAACGCAGCTGATTAACACGGAGAGACGCCCCTTTACCGGGCCTCTGTAATGGGGCACGTCGAGCTCGCCAAGCTATTGCTCGAGCAAGAACTAAAAAAGATATGAAGGGGCAATAGCTAGTGGCGAAACAGATAGATGCTAATGCGCTTAATTTTTTAAAACTATTACTTCCGAATAGTTAAGCAATTTATATTCTTTTTATTTTTTTAACTTTGATAAAGAGGGGCTTAAGGGAGCTAATTTTTATATATTATAAGTAATATAATAAATCCTTTTATATAATTTATTAATATTGGCGAGCTTAGAATATTTTAGCAACTTCCCTTAATATTCTTTCTAGACTCTTGCTACGGGGTTACTTAAAATTGGGGAAGGTAATCTGTGCTCACGATCTTTTCTTTAAGGTAGAGGGACGAAGCCGATTTTGCAAGCGACTATACAAGAATGTGGAAGATGCCGGGCTATTAGTTTTAAACGTGAGTCGAATGGGCAAGAATTTGCTGCAATGCTAATTACTATAGCAGGCGGTACTTTGGAGTAGATCTGGGCTAGGGTGCATAGCCATAGGTAAGTGTCCGGAAGTGGAGCCCGCTTAAAATAGTTACTAAAAAACTAGCGACACCCAATTCGCCTTCTATTATACTATATAGTATCTCGATAGAAGGTCTTTAAACAGGGATACTCTACAGCTAATCTTAGCTTTAAAGTCCAAAACTCGATAATAAAAACCGCTTGACATTCTTTATTTAGGCCAAAATTAGACGCGCTATAAGATAGTAAGAGCAAGCTATTTTTAGCTCTCGGTTCGGGCTCTACTTTATGTATTAGTATTAAGATAGTATAATATATAAATGCCTCGAGGCTTGTTAATAGTTCTAGCAAGACGAAATAGGGCTTTGGCGTGCAAGGAAGAAAGATGCTTATTTCTTAATCTACGAGATCGATAAGATTTTTAATTAAAGCATACAAGTTAGTAGGGCAAATACGCTTATACGGAGATTTTGGGCTTTTAAGAGCTCATATGCTAGCACGATAATTATAAGTAATACGGGAATTTAAGCTATTATTAGAATTAAGGCTAGTAAAAGCTTATAGGGTAATAAAAGTATACAAGCTCGTGCGAGATTTTAAGCTTTTACAAGTTTATATGCTAGCACGAGAATCAATGCTAATACAAGTTTGTATTTAGTTATTAAGTTATCTTATATGAATTTTAAGAACTTATATGCTCTTAAGAGTAGCAAGTTTCTTAAAAGGAAGGCTTTTAAAAACGTGTTAGCTTTTAAAAGCTTTACTCTTAAGAGTTTATAAGCTCTTAAAATCGTTATAACTCTTAAGAGAAAAGATTCCGGGAGTAATTTAGCTCTCGGGATAACTATAGTTGAAATACAATTAATTAATTAGTTTATAGCTATCTCTCGATAGCGTTAAAATGCTAATTATAAAGGTTATTTGTCGTTCGAGAAGTTAAGCATTATCGATATAGCAATCTCCTCTATTTATATATAGCAATTATACTTGTAATAATTTGCGCTATAATCTTACTTGCTATTAAGACTCGCTTATTAGAGTGTTTGTAATTATATCCTCGAGTTAAGGGCTATTTTAATCGTATAACCTCGGACGTGCTTATATAAAGTACATATACGCTTCCTTTTATTTAATAAGCGTCTATTTATGCTTGCAAATATATTATCGTACTAGATATACCTTATAACGATATTTAAAGTAATAAAATAGTAAAGTATAATAGCGAAGATAAAGTACGAGGAAGAGAGAGAGGCAATAATAACTATAAATAAGGCAATTAACTTATTAGCTTAAAAGTAAAGAATTAAAAGTTTATTGCCCGAAAGATACAATTTATAAAAAACTAAAAAGCGCTTATAAGAGGTTAAGCGCCGTTTTTAGATAAGGCTAAGTATTATTTGTAAAGAACGCTATTTCTTAATAAGGGGTAAAGTGCTAATTATAAAGGTTAAATATCGTTTATAAGGAAGTTAGACGCCGTTTTTAAATTAAGTTAAAATACGCTTTAGTAATGCTTGTCCTTATCTTTACTAGCAACCTTCTTAGCCTTATAACTCTTAGATTAACGGCATATATTTATTATATCTTATATAACTTCTTTGCTATATAATAAAAGAATATAACAAGAAGTAATATTACAAACTTTATCTTTGCTTGCGCGTATAGCTATAACTTAAACTTAAATAGTTTATTAAAGTTTACAAATAAATAACTATATTTGCAATTTCGTTTACCGAAAAGTACTTTAAACTTAAAAGTAAAGCATATTTAAAGCACATCTTGCACTATATAAGAAAAAGACATGCTTAATAATAACTTTAGACGCTTGTAAGAAGAAGAGGCAAACGAGGCAAGAGATAAAAAAGAGCTTAAGAGAGAGATTAAAATAAAGAACAAATAAAGGATAATTATAGAAAAAGCTATTAGCTTTACTACTACTAAACTTGCAATAGACTTTAACTTTAAATAATATCGGTTATAGTCTTGCTAATATTATAAATGCAAAAATTGCAAAGCATTATAAGCTTTAATAGAAAGTAGGACTTAATATAGTAATATATTAAAAAGGTTTATTTAATAAAAAGGTTAATATAAAGTATATAATTACTAGCGTTTAGCGCTTATTATTATGCTTGCCCTTTTTATATATATTATAAGAACATTATACTTGTATGCATTTATAACCCTAATATAGCTATATATCTCGATAAAAACCTTTATTAACACGTCTTATCGAGTTGCATTATCCTTAAAATTGTTAAGCAAGCTAGCTTAAAAAGTATAAGTAATATAAGTAATATTAGTAAGAAAGCGCAATAAAACCGACCATTTAAGGCTATCCTTAAAGAAAACCCCTAAAATTCGATAATTATTTATAGTAATGCTACTTTAGACTAAATACTTATATTAGAAATATACTAGTTTGCGTCGATAGTCTTAATTACTATTATTATATTTAAGAGACCTTGCAATGTCCTCCGCATTATACAAGTAATATATATCCTTAGCTTATACGGCAATAATCACGATATCCTATTCCCCTCGACTTTATAATCGACGCCTTTTAAGAGCTTAACTTTAGCTATTAAAAAAAGAGAAGAACGGGGTATTTGCATTTCGATTTTAAGATAAGTAATTATTATAAGCTTTTTAAGTTAATAGAATTTTATAATCCTTTACTACTATATTATAATTGCGAAAGCTTAAGTTATTAAAGTATTTAACGCGGAAGAGAATTTATAGCTACTAGCTTTTAAGTAATAAAGAGGGGTAAAAGTTGTTTATTTTAATTGCAAGAGCCGACATATAATATTCGGGGGACTTGGGGTTTAAAGTTATATAGTAAAGAGTTTTAGAGTTCGCTTGTAGTTTAGCCTTATATTAGCTATATTAGCTATAAGCCTTAAAATGTAGCTTCGATAAACTTCTTTTTTAGTTATATATTACAAAATCGAAAGAGACTCTTATTAATACTTTACTCTTTTAATTAAATATCTTTTACTAAAATATTTTCTAGTTATATTATATATTACAAAAAATATAAACCGGTAAAAGTAATTTAATATAATTATAATCGCTTATTTTAAAGCATCAGAATAAGGATTACTTAAAACTTAAAAGTACGCCTTTTACGCGTATATTATATATTTACTATAACTTAACAAGCTATAAAATCGGGACTTTAGCTAATATAATAAGCTCCCTTTAATAGTATTATAATCGTTTAGCATTAATACATCCTTTTACACTTAGCTAATTTACTCTTTTAATAATGTTTTATAAGCTATTAAGTAAAAGGAAAGGGGAGAGGGGAAGTACTAATTAAGCTTTATAAGCGCCTCCTTCTTAACGTGTTATTTAACTCTTCCTTCGATAGTATATAATAAAATACAAGGTTATTGCGCCTCGAATATAAAATTAGATTAAAGAAAAAGTATATAAAAATGTCGAGCTCGGCAAGTGTCTTAACGTATGCCCTTTAAGCATATTATATCTAAACACTTGAAATAGTTAAGTCTTCTTAACTTAATATCGACTTTAATTAGCGCTTTACTATCTCTTTTACTATTACTAATTTGCTTAAACTTATTAAAGACCCTATTATTTAAGCCGCTTATAATTTCTTTATTATTGCTATATCTTACTAATACTTAGACGATAATAGCAATAATATTAATTCGGTTTAAGAATATTAATATCCTTGCTTAAGCTGCGATTATCGCAAGTTTAACTATAATTGCAAACCCGAATATATTATTATATTAGCGGATATAAATAAGTTAATAGACTATATTAAAGGTAAATAATTAGTAATTATTTAAATAAAGGATTCTTATAGCCCGGTCGATGATATTAATAATACTTTAAAATATATTTAAACATTTTTAGCAGTTTTCTAGCAATTTTTTAAGATTTAAGGGTAGAAATAGCAATTTAAATATAGCTTATATAAGCACAAAATCGAAAGCAGACATTCGGTAATAAGATAATAATAGCGCTAAAGTATAAAAAGGTACAAAGATATCGTTTAAGAGGAACGCGTGTAATAAAGGCTTAAAGGATATAATATATTAATTTAGCTTAATAGTTACTATATCTTAATCTTTTACAAAGGCTTTGCATTCCTTCGAGCAAGCTAATTAAAGGACTTTATAATAAAATCGTAACAAGTAAGATATGTTATAAGGGGAAAAGATTAGCTTTATTTCTTATAATAGTTTTGCATTTTAGAATTTTGCACTTTTAACCTCTTTATAGCTTAATATTAAGTGCTTTCCCTCCTCTTTATTCTTCCGAGCCAAATTTTTCTTTGCTTTTTTAAAAAGGCGCTTCTCGATATCTTTTGCTATTATATTTTTTAGGAGAGGATAAGCAATTTGCTAAAAGTAAAGTATTAGCACTTATATATTTAAGCAAATTGTCGCTTTCTTTACTATCTTTGCTATAAATAATAGCTATAATATATAAACTTTAAAGTAATATGTAATATATCGACTATACTTGCAAATAGTTAAAGCTATATTAACGTTATCGAATTTCCCTATTTTATAAGCTTTTATAATTAAAGTCTCTATTCTCTTATTTATTCCCTTATTCTTTTTCTTTCTTCTTTTCCCCTTATTATCTCGTTTGATCTTTAGAATATCTATTAATATTAAAAGGCGATTTGCTTAAGGTAATTTTAATGCACTTCGAGCATTAAGCTTAAAGCATTTGAGAGTTGTCTATTATTTAGACCCTTAACTCGGATAGCTATCTTTAAAGACTTTCGTATAATAGCTAATAGAGGCATAAAAACCGATTTTAAGCTTATAGTTATATAGTAAAGGGCTTAAATCGATTCCTTTTAAAGTAAAGTAGTAAGGAGCTATATTTAAACCCTTAATCCTCTAAAATCTTAGCCGAAGGAAAGGCTTAATCGGGCGATAAAGGGCCTAAATCGGCCCCTTTAAATCCAAGTAATAAGGAGCTAGATTTGGACCCCTTTAAATTTAAAAATAGGCTAAGCTCTATAAGCCCCTTTATAGTGCCACTTATCCTTATAATGTGAGATTTTGCTTAGTCCTTATTCTTTTTATTAGACTAGATAAGGGTTTTATAATTCCTAGAATTATAAAACCCTTGCTAGCTCTTACTCGAACCGGCTATAGAGACGCTAACCCCTTTTAAGGGTAATTAAGAGCATAGCAATAAGGAGTGCAAGCTTAATAAATTAGCAAGCGTTAATATATTTGTTATAAAAGATAAGATAATAAGTAATATAAAAATTTTCGCGGATGCTATCTCTTATTAAAGCTTAAATAACGAACTTTTCTAAGAGCAAGGAGTGAAAATTAAAAAGAGGGTAAAGGGGGAAGGTCTAGTGCATTACTTACAAGAGAACCCTCGATATATTATCAGTCTTTATTAGTAAGATAGGCCTAATTGGACTAGCATAAAAGTAGCGAAGTTATTTAATTAGTAAGCTGTGACTATAATATTACATAACGCAAAGACTTGCTTATATTAACTAAAATAGAACATCCATTTTATTAAAGATATTTTTAGCATTAGTCATCCGACTAAAAAGGTTATATTATCGTTAGCTCTAATTTTATTAAAAATATTTTTAGCATTGATCATCCGACTAAAAAGGTTATATTGTCGTTAGCTCTAATTTTATTAGAAATATTTTTAGCATTGATCATCCGACTAAAAAGGTCATATTATCGTTAGCTCTAATTTTATTAGAGATATTTTTAGATTTGATCATCCGACTAAAAAGGTTATATCATTATTAACTTTATTTTATTAGGGATATTTTTATTATTAGTCACTTGTCTAGAAAGATTAAACATCGTTAGCCTTATTCTTTAAGCTAACTTTAAGACGACCGAGCCTCTACATTAATCCCTCCTCCTTAAACTCAAAATTTAGAGACATATACCTTTTAGCGGTTATAGATTATAACAAAGCTCGAAAACTTGCAAAATAGCCTCAAGTGATTAGCTAAGAAGCATTCGATTTAATTTTTATAGCTCTTATAAGAATATTACTTTTAAGATAAGTATCTTAGGACGTTATAGCTTGTAAGACTTTACGGATCTTAAGAGAATATTCTTAAGACTGTAAATGTCGTAGGAGGGTTCTCTTAAGAGAATTTTCTTACAACTTTAGAGATCTTAGGAGAATGCTCTTAAGAATGTAAATATTATAGGAGAATTCTTTTAAGATAATCCTTTTAAGAGAATTCTTGTAAGAGCCTTAGAATTTTGGGAGAAATCGCTTAGGAAATTTCTTTAAAGATTTCTCTCTTATAACTAAATAAACGATCTTATGTTACGTGCACGCTACGCTTAATATATTTAGCTAATGTCGCTCTTGCTTCGTGCTTCTTTACCAAAATTCAACTTATATATACCAAACAATTATTATACTATAATACTAGGATTATAGCTAAAGTAATACACTTTAATTCTAGTGTTAGGACTAAAGCGAAATTAGGTTCTTTATAGCTAATGTTTTAACCTTTTTAGTTAAATTATCAATATTAAAAAGATTTCGGCTTAAGGAAGAGAACTAATAATGTTTTAACCTTTTTAGTCAAATTATTAACGCTAAAAATATCTTTAATAAAATGGCACTAACGATGTTTTAACCTTTTTAGTCAAATTATTACTATTAAAAATATTTCGGCTTAAAGCTAACAAATCCGTTTTCGCTAGCGCCTTTTAACGTTTAGCAAGTAAATGCGCTAACGTTAAAGCGCCAAATTTTGCTCTATTTGCCGGCATTAAAGAGCAAGCGTTCTTTAAGCGCTAGCGAAATAGATACGCTAATATCGGGGAGCCAAATAATGCCCTTATCCTTAACGCTAACGTTCCTTAAGCGCTAGTAAAACGGATACACTAGTGTCGGGGAGCCGATTTCTGCTCCCTTTTTAACGCTAGCGTTCCTTAGCATTAGCGTAATAAGTGCACTAGCGTTAAGGAGCCAATTTTTGCTCCCCTTTTAAACGTAGCGCTAGCGCAATAAATAATATTAAAGAGGCTAAATTGCCTTATTACACTAGCGCTTTAAGGCCAAATTCCTACTATTCCCTGTAATTCTCATTAGCGCACCTTTTATAAAGAGTATCGGAACCGGTTCTTATAATAGTATTAAGTATAGCTACTATATTAAAGCCCAAATTAGCTCCGGCCCGTTAAGTAAAGGAAGAGCCGAAATAAGCATAACGCTAACTAGTATAAAGATCCCGTTTTAGCTCTTTTAAGTCCTTAATTAGCTCTTGCAAAGAACTTTAAAAACGTTTTCTAAGAACTAATAATAGTTTAAAGATAGCGCAACGTTTAATTATTATATAATAACTTGTTATATAACTACTTATTACACAATAGCTTATTATATAACTATTTGTTATATAATAACCTATTATACAACGCCCTATTATATAACTACTTATTATATAATAACTCGTTATATAACTAATTATTGCATAATAACCCGTTATATAATCATTTATTATATAATAACCCGTTATACAACACTATATTATATAATTGCTTATTATATAATAGCCTATTATATAACTATTTATTATATAATAATTCGTTATACAACTACTTGTTATATAAAAATTTATTATATAACGCCCTATTTTATAATTAATTATTGCATAATAACCCGTTATATAACCACTTATTATATAATAACTCGTTTTAGGACTAATTTATATCCGGGGTTCTAGAATTTTAAGTCGGAGTTATAAGAAGGTTAAAATAATATCTAAAGTTTATCTTTATTACTTATATAACTAAAAAAGAAAGATTTATATAAAAAACCGGAAATTCGTATTTATACTTTAAGCTTAAGCACTCTTAGCTATAGTACTATAACTAAGAGTACGTTAGCTTGCATGACTATACTTTAAAATACTATAAGATAATATATACCGTTTATTTATACTTTAAGCCCGAGCACTCTCAATTATAGTTTAAAATTAAGTTTTGCTTAGCAAATCACTCTAGTCTTAAGAAATCGTTAACTACCTCTTAAAGTAATAAGTTTAATTATGCTATAAAACCACGCCGAATACTTTAAAATTCCCTACAAATTTCCCGAATTAGTATAGTAAAATATTATTAAGATAAGGGCGGGTATTAATATTTTTCTTAAAATCTCCCGGGTATTCTCATAAGCGCGCCTTTTGCTAAAGGGTATTAAAATAGGTTCTTATAATAATACTAAATATAGCTACTATATCGAAGCCTAAATTAGCTCCCGCCCGTTAGTAAAGGAGGAGCTAAATTGGGTACCCAACGCTAACTAGTATAAAGATCCCGTTTTAGCTCCCTTAAGTCCTTAATTAGCTCTTGCAAAGAGCCTTAAATTCCCATATCTTTAAGATTTAAATTAATTATATTAAAGTTTTAAAACGGCCTTTAAGAATTAATAATAGTTTAAAGTTAGGATATATTTAACAACTTCGCACGTCGCTAATTCGTCTTCTTTATTCATTTATTATTTTATATGCTTAAAATTCGATTTCTTAAATATACTTTAATATTTTTATTTCTTTTATATAATTATACAAATAACTTTATACTATTTTACTTAAATGTTATTGTTTTGTGCATTAAAAGCTATACCCGATTATGTCCCGTTAAAAGGTGTCACGAGCGCCAGATTCATAGCCCAGGAAAGAGCGTTGGTTGAATGGTCTCAATTACGACTATTTAAAGCTAAGGAAAGAAGAGGTTATTTACAAAGGATCGGTTTATACAAATACTCGGGTTCTGCC
>Ga0302221_10002476_pt1 | contig 11484 bp, 9 predicted proteins | sample II_Palsa_E2_1_FD_193517 | JGI IMG/M metagenome (GOLD analysis project Ga0302221, IMG submission 193517) | Peat permafrost microbial communities from Stordalen Mire near Abisko, Sweden - II_Palsa_E2_1 | ecosystem: Environmental > Terrestrial > Soil > Palsa > Peat permafrost | place: Sweden...
ATAATGTATCGGAGTCTATTCCTGGTACAGCTACTCAATCTACTCCTGCTACAACTACTCAGTCAACTGAGAGTAATGAAAAACCTAAACAAACACCTACAGAATACGTACATGAATTAGAGTCTACTGAACCGCCATCATACATATGAGATGATTCAGATTAATTTATTACAATTGCTTTATATCTTACATTATAAATTATGTATTATAGATATACTGTATTAGTAACTGTAATTATTTTAGACAATTTTTTATTAGTCTTCGTAGTATTTTTTAGTAAAAATAATTAATGTAAAAAATAATATACAATGAATTTATCCATAATACTTTTTTTAATCGGAATTTTAGGTTTCGTTTTAAATAGAAAAAATATAATATTAATGCTTATTTCAATAGAAATAATGTTATTGGCTATTACGTTTTTAATATTGATAAGTTCACTTAGCTTTGATGATATATTAGGCCAAACATATGCTATATATATAATAGCTATAGCTGGTGCAGAATCAGCAATTGGTTTAGGTATTTTAGTTGCATATTATAGATTAAGAGGAAATATAACAATAGAATATAAATAATGTATCTAGCTATAATTACTTTATCTTTATTAGGATCGATAGTCTCCGGCTTTTTTGGAAGAAAAGTCGGTGTTAGCGGTGCCCAATTAATTACATGTACATGTGTAATTGTAACAACTTTATTATCTTTCGTAGCTTTTTTTGAAGTAGGTTTGAACAATACACCTACATCTATAAATCTTTTTAGATGAGTAGATAGTGAATCACTTAATGTGCTATGAGCTTTTCATTTTGATAGTCTTACTGTTTCTATGTTACTACCTGTTTTAGTAGTTAGTTCTTTAGTACATGTATATTCTATAGGATATATGAGTCATGACCCACATAACCAAAGATTTTTTAGTTATTTAAGTTTATTTACTTTTATGATGATTATATTGGTTACATCTAATAATTTTTTATTAATGTTTGTGGGGTGAGAAGGTGTAGGTATTTGTTCTTATCTTTTAGTTAGTTTCTGATTTACTAGAATAGCAGCAAACCAAAGTTCTATCTCTGCTCTTTTAACTAATAGAGTGGGTGATTGTTTTTTAACTGTAGGTATGTTTGCTATTTTATGATCTTTTGGTAACATTGACTATGCTACTGTTTTCTCATTAGCTCCTTTTGTTAGTGAAAATATTGTTACTATGATAGGTATATGTCTTTTAATTGGTGCAATGGCTAAAAGTTCTCAAGTTGGGTTACATGTGTGATTGCCTATGGCTATGGAAGGTCCTACACCTGTTAGTGCTTTAATTCATGCGGCAACAATGGTTACAGCTGGTGTTTATCTATTGATGCGTGCAAGTCCTTTAATTGAATATAGTTCAACTGTATTAGTTTTATGTTTATGATTAGGAGCTATAACTACTGTGTTTAGTAGTCTTATAGGTTTATTCCAACAAGATATTAAAAAGGTTATTGCTTATTCTACTATGAGTCAATTAGGTATGATGGTTATAGCAGTAGGTTTATCTTCATATAATATTGCTTTATTTCACTTAGTTAATCATGCTTTTTATAAAGGATTGTTATTTTTAGGTGCAGGTGCTGTAATTCATGCTGTAGCTGATAATCAAGACTTTAGAAAATATGGTGGATTAAGATCATTTTTACCTTTAAGTTATTCTGTAATGTTAATAGCAAGTCTGAGTTTAGTTGCTTTCCCTTTTATGACAGGATTCTATAGTAAAGATCTTATTTTAGAATCTGCATACGGTAAGTTTTATTTTAGTGGTACAGTTGTATACTTTATAGCTACTGTAGGTGCTATGTTTACTACTTTATATTCTGTTAAAGTTTTATTCTTAACTTTCTTAACTAACCCTAATGGACCTAAAGTTAACTATAAACATGCTCATGAAGGTGACATGTTTATGAGTTTACCTTTAATTATATTAGCTATCTTTTCTATATTTTTTGGTTATATAACTAAAGATATTTTTATAGGATTAGGTTCAGATTTCTTTGCAGATAATAGTATATTTATACACCCTATGCATGAAATATTGTTAGATACGGAGTTTGCTGTACCTACTTTATTCAAGTTATTACCTTTATTTTTTACTGTATCCCTTAGTGTATTAGCAATTATTTTATCTGAATTTATACCTAAATCAGTTATTAGTTTCAAATTTTCTAGATTAGGTTATAATATATTTTCATTCTTTAATCAACGTTTCTTTATTGAACTGTTATATAATAAATATATAACAGGTATGGTATTTACATTAGGTGGTCAAACAACTAAAGTTATAGATAAAGGAAGTGTAGAATTATTAGGTCCTTACGGATTAGAAAAAGGTTTAATAAATATAAGTTGAAGTATTGGTAGTTTAAATACTCGTGTAGTTACAACTTATGCTTTATATATTTTAACAGGGTTTATTGTATATTGTTTAATGTCTTTTTTAGCTATATTTGATAATAGTTTATTCTTATTAAGTATATTAGCATTTTTTAGCATTTTAAAAAAATAAAAAAAAACTAATTATTTTGTCTTTACTTTTAATAGGTTAAACTAGTTAAAAGTGAATGATTTAATTCGCACCCTTAATAGGACAGTTTATGGCCTAACTAAGGGTGTTGAGGATATATTGGTTTAAATTAAATGAAGGTTAATATGAAAATATAGTTATAGGTATTATATTTTCAAAGTAAAAAAATTAGTAAAGGTTAAAATTATGTTTTATATAAAAACATATAATTATAATTTTAATCTACATCAATACAGTTTCAATTAAACTACAACTAGATAAAGTATTTTATGCTATCTTAAATTTATTTTATACATCTAGTAATAAAAAAAATAAATTAAATAAAAAAAAATGAGAAGTTTTAAACGTTATCCTTTTTTAAAATTGGTAAATTCTTATGTAATAGATGCACCTGTGCCATCTAACATTAATTATTTCTGAAATTTTGGTTCTTTATTAGCCACATGTTTAATTATACAAATAGCAACAGGTGTAACATTAGCAATGCACTATAACCCTAGTGTAGCAGAAGCTTTTAATTCTATAGAGCATATAATGCGTGACGTTAATTACGGTTGATTAATACGTTACTTACATAGTAATACAGCTTCTGCATTTTTTTTCTTAGTATACCTACATATTGGTAGAGGATTATACTATGGATCATATAGAAGCCCTAGAACATTAACATGAGTTTTAGGTACAACTATCTTTTTATTAATGATAATTACAGGGTTCCTGGGATATGTATTGCCATACGGGCAAATGAGTTTATGAGGTGCAACAGTTATTACTAACCTTATGAGTGCTATCCCTTGAATTGGACAAGATATAGTTGAATTTTTATGAGGAGGTTTCTCTGTTAATAATGCTACTTTAAATAGATTCTTTGCATTACATTACTTAATGCCTTTTGTATTAGCTGCATTAGTTTTAATGCACTTAATTGCACTTCATGATACTGCTGGAGCAAATAACCCTTTAGGTATTTCAGCTAATTACGATAGAATATCTTTTGCTCCTTATTACTTATTTAAAGATTTAATAACAATATTCCTTTTCTTAATGGTATTAAGTTTATTTGTATTCTTTATGCCTAATGTTTTAGGTGATAGTGAAAATTACGTTATGGCTAACCCTATGCAAACTCCTCCTTCTATTGTTCCTGAATGATACCTTTTACCTTTTTATGCTATATTAAGATCTATACCTAATAAATTATTAGGTGTTATTGCTATGCTTAGTGCTATTTTAATATTATTAATTATGCCTTATACTGACTTAAGTAGATCTAGAGGTATACAATTTAGACCATTAAGTAAAATAGCATTCTTTACATTTATTGTTAATTTCTTAATATTAATGTTATTAGGTGCTAAACACGTTGAATCTCCTTACATTGAATTAGGACAAATCTGTACTGCTATATATTTCGCTCATTTCTTAATTTTAGTTCCTCTAATAAGTTTATTAGAAAATAGTTTAATAGAATTAACTATGTTCAATAACAAGAAATAATTGCCAATTAAATTTTATGAATATAGCATTTACAAAGTAAAATGTGGATATAGTAAAATGTTAACAAATCATATTTGTTAAAAACTTAATTTTTTTTTGTTTTTATATAAATTTATATTTAGTTATTATTACTAAATAAGAGTATAAAAGTTCGAATCTTTTTACTTTTAATTAATTATAAGATTAGTATTAGTTTATAAGTAGTATAAATTAATATTAATATATTGTACAAATATTTTACCCTCCTAGGAGTAATTATACACCAGACTAATTTACCTATGATTATATATAAACAATGAAAATTAAAATGGTTAAACATAATTTAAGTTATAATTGTGTATAAAGTATAATAACTCCAGAGTAGTGTTGATAGTGTTTGCCTAATCCGTTTGAGCCTATCAGTAACTTTAATATAAAAGAAAATTACACAACAGGACGAGCACCTGAAGAGACACATTGGTCTAACGTTTCTGTTTTAAAAGCTAACATATCTTTATGAACAGAAAGATGATTTTTATCTTCTAATGCTAAAGATATAGGAACATTATATCTTATATTTGCTTTATTTTCTGGGTTATTAGGAACTGCTTTTTCTGTTTTAATAAGATTAGAATTAAGTGGACCTGGTGTTCAGTATATTGCAGATAATCAATTATATAACAGTATCATTACTGCTCATGCTATATTAATGATATTCTTTATGGTTATGCCTGCTTTAATAGGGGGATTTGGTAATTTCCTATTACCTTTATTAGTAGGAGGTCCAGATATGGCATTCCCTAGATTAAATAATATAAGTTTCTGGTTATTAATACCTAGTTTAGCTTTATTTTTATTTGCTAGTGGTATAGAAAATGGTGCAGGTACAGGTTGAACACTTTACCCTCCTTTAAGTGGTGTACAAAGTCATAGTGGACCTAGTGTTGATCTAGCTATATTTGCTTTACATTTATCAGGTATAAGTAGTTTATTAGGTGCTATAAACTTTATAACAACTATACTTAATATGAGAAGTCCTGGTATAAGATTACACAAATTAGCTTTATTCGGTTGAGCTGTAGTAGTTACAGCTGTATTATTATTACTATCATTACCTGTATTAGCTGGTGCAATTACAATGGTTTTAACTGATAGAAATTTTAATACATCTTTCTTCGAAGCTGCTGGAGGTGGTGATCCTATATTATACCAACATCTTTTCTGATTCTTTGGACATCCAGAAGTTTATATATTAATTATACCTGGTTTTGGTATAATTAGTACTACAATATCTGCTAGCTCTAATAAAAGCGTATTCGGTTATCTGGGTATGGTTTATGCTATGATGTCTATTGGTGTATTAGGTTTTGTTGTTTGAAGTCATCATATGTACACAGTTGGTTTAGATGTTGATACTAGAGCATATTTCACAGCTGCTACATTAATTATTGCTGTACCTACAGGTATTAAAATATTTAGTTGATTAGCAACATGTTATGGGGGATCTTTACATTTAACACCTACAATGTTATTTGCTTTAGGTTTTGTATTTATGTTTACAATAGGAGGATTAAGTGGTGTTGTTTTAGCTAACGCATCTCTTGATATTGCTTTCCATGATACTTACTATGTTGTTGCTCATTTCCATTATGTTTTAAGTATGGGTGCTGTTTTCGCATTATTTAGTGCGTGATATTTCTGAATACCTAAAATATTAGGGTTAGACTATAACATAATGTTAAGTAAAGTTCATTTCTGAATATTCTTTGTAGGAGTTAATGTAACATTCTTCCCTCAACATTTTTTAGGTCTACAAGGAATGCCTCGTCGTATAAGTGATTACCCTGATGCCTTTTCAGGTTGAAATTTAATTAGTTCTTATGGAAGTATTATAAGTGTAGTAGCTACAGGATTATTCTTGTTCATTGTTTACAAACAATTAGTTGAAGGTAATGCTACAAGCCGTAACCCTTGATTAACACCTCAATTCTATAGTGATAGCTTACAAGCACTTTTAAATAGAAGTTATCCATCTTTAGAATGAGCATTAAGTAGTCCTCCTAAACCTCACGCGTTTACAAGTTTACCTCTACAAAGTTTTGGAGTTTCACTTGCACTTTTATTACCAAGTAGTAAAAATACTAAAAAAAATTAAAAAAAAATACAATTAAATAATTAACATTAGAGCTGAAGTAGTAAGTATATACTTAGATAACCATTTTATAGTCTTTTTAGTCTATATTAATAGTTTCTTATATTTTTATATTATAAGAAATATACTTTTACAGTGTTATAGTATGTTGTAAATGTAATTTAGCCTTCTTATATTAAACTATTTTTAGTGATATTGTTTTTTTTTATTAGTACAATGATTGGTATATTTACAACTAAAATTTATTGTTTTTTATATTTAAGTTTTATTAAAGTATTATTTAAATTTTAATTCAATCTATATACTATTTGTATTTATATACAGTTAATACACAAACTAGTTTGTGTAAAGGGCATGTTGTAGATGGTTCTACGTTTTGATTGCAGATCTTAAATAAGGGGTTCAATTCCTCCATGTCCTTAATATTTAGTAACTCAAATATAATTTTTATAGTGGTTTAAATATTAAAAACACTAAACCATACACTTCGGTTAAGGGTCTCTATTAATGTTAATATTTTTAATACTAATATATAGACTAAGTGTTTTAAGCTCTGTTTAAGGGGTTTATTTTAGGAATATCTTTTTGAAGGTATCTATTTAAGGATATATCGAGTTAAAATATACATGATTTATATGTATATAATAATTTAAGGACAAACAAATGATTCAAGCAGGACGACTTATAGGAACAGGATTAGCTACTACAGGTTTAATTGGAGCTGGTGTAGGAATTGGAGTAGTTTTCGGTGCATTAATATTAGGTGTGGCTAGAAATCCATCATTAAGAGGTCAATTATTTTCATACGCTATATTAGGATTTGCTTTTGCAGAAGCTACTGGTTTATTTGCTCTTATGATGGCTTTCTTAATATTATACGTTGCTTAATTATAAAAAAAGTAAAAAAATTTTTTTATATTTCTTATTAGCTTAATGGTAGAGCAGGATACTTCTAATATCTAGATCCAAGTTCAAGTCTTGGATAAGAACACTTAACATAACTCTTAAAAAAGAGGTGAAGTATATATTAATACAATAATAGATAACTTTAATTAAAAAAGAATTAACTTAATAGTCTATTTACGATTTTAAAGTTATTTTTTTATATCTAGTAATTTAATAATATGTATATGTATATATACTAAACTTATTAAAAAGAAAAAATAAAAAAAAATTATATGTTATATTTACCTATTATAATTTCTATCTCGGAAGTCTTGTTGGTAACTGTACCTGTTTTATTAACTGTAGCGTATGTAACTGTTGCAGAAAGAAAAACTATGGCTAGTATGCAAAGAAGATTAGGTCCTAATATAGTTGGATATTACGGTCTTCTACAAGCATTTGCTGACGCATTAAAACTTTTATTAAAAGAATATGTATCACCTACACAAGCTAATTTAATTCTATTTTTCTTAGGTCCTATAATAACTTTAATATTTTCACTATTGGGTTATTTAGTTGTACCTTATGGGCCTGGATTAGCTTTAAGTGATTTTAATTTAGGTATATTATATATGTTAGCAGTTTCTTCTTTAGCTACATATGGTATATTATTAGCTGGTTGAAGTGCTAATAGTAAATACGCTTTTTTAGGTTCACTAAGAAGTACTGCACAATTAATAAGTTACGAGCTTATTTTGAGTTCAGCTATATTACTTGTTATAATGTTAACTGGTAGTTTAAATATTACTGTTATTGTAGAAGCTCAAAGAGCTATATGATTCATAGTACCTTTATTCCCTATATTTATTATTTTTTTTATAGGGTCTATAGCAGAAACTAATAGAGCTCCATTTGATCTTGCTGAAGCTGAATCTGAACTTGTTAGTGGGTTTATGACAGAACATGCTGCAGTTATTTTTGTTTTCTTCTTTTTAGCTGAATACGCTAGTATTGTTTTAATATGTATATTAACTAGTATATTATTTTTAGGAGGTTATTTATACGATTATTTACCTTCTTTATATGGTATAATGCAATACCAAGATTTTGATTACTATATTGAACATTTACACGATGAAAGTATATTCTCAGATCCCTTATTCGAAGGTTTAGCATATGGTTTAGCTTTAGGTATTAAATCTTGTGCTATGGTTTTTGTATTTATATGAGCTAGAGCATCATTCCCTAGAATACGGTTTGATCAATTAATGTCTTTCTGTTGAACTGTTTTATTACCTATAGTAATTGCTTTTGTTATACTAGTACCATGTATTTTATATAGTTTTGAAATAATACCTAGTAATATAAACTTATTATAATAAGTTTATTAAAGTTTATTTGTTAGTGTAAGACCAGCAAACTATATACTTCATATGGTGTTAGTAAAGATTAAATCATTAATCCTGAGGGAAATTTATTTTATATATAATAAGAAATGTTACTTACATTATTATTATGTATACCCATTATAGGTATATTTGCTATATCTGCAGGTATATCTTATGGTGCTTGGCATTCCAATACAACGCAGATAAAAGTTATTGGGTTAAGTACTTCAATAGTTAACTTACTGGTATCTTTATTAATCTTCTTTTTATTTGACTATAGTAGTAACCAATTTCAATTTGTTAAAGAATACTATGAAATAAGTTATTTTGACTTTTATTTAGGGTTAGATGGATTATCTATATATTTTGTTCTTTTAACTACTATAATAACTCCTATAGCTTTATTAAGTAATTGAACATCGATTAATGAAAATGTTAGATCTTATGTAATAATAATTTTATTACTGGAAACACTGTTATTAGCAGTTTTCTTAGTATTAGATATACTATTATTCTATATATTTTTTGAAAGTATATTACCGCCTTTATTTATATTAATAGGTTTATTCGGATCAAGTAATAAAGTAAGAGCTAGTTTTTATCTTTTCTTATATACATTATTAGGGTCATTATTTTTATTGTTATCAATATTAAGCATGTCTTCTATAATGGGTACTACTGATTTCGATGCCTTATTTAAAACTAATTTTAACTATTCAACACAATTGTTTTTATTCTATGGTATATTTATAGCATTTGCCGTAAAGACTCCAACGATCTTTTTAAATACCTGATTACTAAAAGCTCACGTTGAGTCACCTTTAGGAGGTAGTATACTTTTAGCTGCTATTGTGTTAAAATTAAGTTTATATGGTATATTTAGACTGATTTTACCTATATTACCTAAAGCTTCTTTAGATTATACTTATATAATTTATCTTATAGGTGTAATAACTATTATATATGCTAGTTTAAGTACTTTAAGAACGATAGATATTAAAGAACTTATAGCTTATAGTTCTGTTTCACATGCAGCTGTATATCTTATAGGTGTATTTAGTAATACAATACAGGGTATAGAAGGTGGAATAGCCTTGGGATTAGCTCATGGATTTGTTTCGAGTGGTCTATTTATTTGTGCAGGAGGTGTATTATATGATAGATCTGGTACTAGATTAATTAGTTTCTACAGAGGTACAGCACAAATGATGCCTTTATTCTCTGTATTATTCTTTATATTATCTTTAGGTAATTGTGGTGTTCCTCTTACTTTAAATTTCGTAGGAGAATTTATGTCTCTTTACGGTGTATTTGAGAGATTACCATTATTAGGTCTATTGGCTAGTTCTTCTATTGTATTCTCTGCTGCGTACACTATATACATGTATAATAGAATAGCTTTTGGAGGTAGTTTTAGTAGATTCTTCGAAGATTACAATGAAAAAGATGTAAGTAAACGTGAATTTATTATATTATTAACATTAGTTATATTCACTGTTGTATTAGGTATATACCCTGGTTTACTTTTAGATGGTTTACATTACTCAGTTTCATCTTTAATATACAGTAACATAAGTTAACTATAACCTATCTTAACATAATTACATATTATATCAATATATATTGGTATAAAGTAATAAATTAATTATAAAAAAAAATACCGGTAAATAATAGTAATAACTATTCCTTAGTTAAAAAATTATCACATAAACAAAAAATGCCACAATTAGTTCCTTTTTATTTTATGAATCAAGTAGTTTTTGCTTTTGTGTCTCTTGTAGTTATCTTATATGTACTTTCAAAATACATATTACCTAGATTTGTGCGTTTATTTATATCTCGTATGTTTATTAGTAAATTATAATTTATATAACAGATAAATACTATTTCTCACATAATTTTTAGGCCAATATATATATATAGACATTAAATTATTTTTAATGAAGTAATTTATAACTTATAAATTATATAAGTTATGCGAATTACTCGCGTTGCATTTATCTCAATAATAATAAACTTAGTCATATAAATGACTACATTTTTTTATACTAACGTTACTAGTCCTTTAGATCAATTTGAAATAAGAAATTTATTAAGTTTAGATGCTCCAGTATTAGGTAATTTACATTTATCTTTATCTAACATAGGGTTATATTTAACTCTAGGTACTATATTTATATTAACTATAAATGTATTAGCAACAAACTATAATAAAGTGGTAAGTAATAGCTGATCAATGAGTCAAGAATCATTATATGCTACTCTACATAGCATAGTAACAAATCAAATAAATCCTACAAAAGGACAAATATATTTCCCTTTTATATATACTTTATTTATTTTCATTTTAGTAAATAATTTAATTGGTATGGTTCCTTACAGTTTTGCATCAACAAGTCACTTTATGCTAACATTTTCACTTAGCTTTACTGTTGTTTTAGGTGCAACTATCTTAGGATTCCAAAAACATGGTTTAGAATTTTTTTCTTTATTAGTTCCAGCTGGTTGTCCTTTAGCATTATTACCTTTATTAGTGTTAATTGAATTTATATCTTACTTATCTAGAAATGTATCTTTAGGTCTTAGATTAGGTGCTAATATATTAAGTGGTCATATGTTATTAGCTATCTTAGCAGGTTTCACATATAACATAATGACTTCTGGATTTATATTCTTTTTCTTAGGATTAATACCTTTAGCATTCATTATAGCCTTTTCTGGTTTAGAATTAGGTATTGCTTTTATACAAGCTCAAGTGTTTGTAGTGTTAACAAGTAGCTATATAAAAGATGGTTTAGATTTACATTAATTTTATTTTTTATTAAATAAAAAAAAATATAAAATTAATATTTTAAAGGTTTATAGTGGTTTTATACTTATTTTTATAAGTCTAAATAGTGATACTAATAGTATAAGTGTTATATACAGGTATAATACAGGAAAGTCCAAGGCTTATGAAAGCTTAACACATAAATAATGAGTGTCCAGCGAAAGCAGAGGTTTTTCAGAGAAAATATTTATTATCT
>Ga0302221_10002480_pt1 | contig 11482 bp, 1 predicted proteins | sample II_Palsa_E2_1_FD_193517 | JGI IMG/M metagenome (GOLD analysis project Ga0302221, IMG submission 193517) | Peat permafrost microbial communities from Stordalen Mire near Abisko, Sweden - II_Palsa_E2_1 | ecosystem: Environmental > Terrestrial > Soil > Palsa > Peat permafrost | place: Sweden...
AAACCCTATAAGAACGATACTAGGAAAACAAGCAATAAAGCAAGAAGCAAACGCATATATAAATATAAAGCAATAGTAAAACGCAAACAAGTAACGGATAAACAATTATTAAATATAGAAGTAATCGATTAAAAGTATGCAAGTAATATAAAGTAATAATAATAATATATATAAGAATAAATTATTATATATATATGTATAAGTTAATATGCAAAAACCTAGAATATATATCCCTTTTATAGTCATATGCAATGCTAGCTAAACCCTCTAAAATATATAAAAATCGACCTTTAGCGGTTTACCCCGCTATACTCGTCCCTTTTAGAGAAGGTGCTCGTCCCAAGTATAAAAGCTTTAAAAGTCCTCCTTATAATTGCTAAAAAACTATTATATGCTCCTTAATTTGCGTAAATAAGAGCTTATTACGTCTGCGAACTATAGCAAGTCTTGCTTATATAACCCGTATACTCCGATACTTGCTAACAAATAACTTATACTCTTGCTTTATTCCGGAATTGACTAATTGTATAAGGAACTTTGTCGATTATTATATAAAGATTCCGGTTTTGCGTATATATATTCGATTTAATTAAAGGTAAACTAATAAGGAGTAAAATTTAAGGTCAAGTGAGTCTTGTTTTGCCGGATAAGAAGTAAGGATAGCAAATTGTATAATAAAAGAGCTCTCGCGCGAAGTAAAGTGTCAATTCTCGATTTTTCCGGTATCTCCTTTATAAAATCGGAAGTAAAGTGTATTTTTGTCGGAATACTAGATAAGCTAATATAGCTAAAGATAAAGTAATTAAGTAATATTCGGTAAAATTGCAAGGAGCTAGATAATAGGATTTGTTTAAATAATCGAAGTAGTCGAATAATAAAAGAAAATAGTTATTCGGCGTAAAAGGGTTATATTTGCGGATAAAATTATAAGGTTTTTGTAAAAGATTCGAGGTAATATTGCATAGTATAAAAGTAATATGCAAGTTATAGGTTTATAAGCGTAAGCGTAAGTTTATATAGGGTTTTCGGCGTAAAAAGTAAACATTTGCTCCTTTAAAAATCGACTAATTTACAAACTAATATAAGATTCCGAATATAAGCTTTTAATAATATAAAATTAAAGACAAAATTAAGGAAAAGAGGACTCTTCTTTAAAGTAAAAGTCCAAAAAATAAGAGTAAGTGCTATATATAAAGGAACATGTATTTTAAAAACTTTAAATAAATTAAGAAATAAATTAAGAATTTAAAGATAAAAAAAACGCAACAAAGAGAGTATAAGCTAGTCTTATCCCTTTTAAAGAAGGTGCTTATCTTAAGTACAAGTAAAAAAGCAATATTAAGTTAAAAGTAAAAGAAATTATAAGTAAAAACTAAAGTAAAAGGAATATAAGTACAAGTATAAGGATAAAACAAACTTCTTATATAATAAAAGAAATAGTAAAAAAAGCTTAAAAAATAACCAAGTATAAAAGTATCACGTGTATTAATAAATGAAAAAATAGCTAAGAAAAACAAGGAACAAATGCTAAGTCTTCTTTTATACTCCTTCTTTATTAGCTAATTAGTCTAATTTGCTTTAAAATAACTAATATCGAATAAATTAATTAATGTAAAACCCCTAGTTGTGGCCTAAAATGCAAATATTATAAAGTGAAGCGTGTAATATTGCAGCTCTTGTATATTATATGACTTGGAATATCGTTTCTCTTAAATGCTTAATTCTTAAGGCTACTCGGAGAGGGGCAATTTTCGATTTTGCCTCTCCGGGGTCGGCTTAAAAAACAAGGTTTATATGCAAAATTAGGTTCCGGCTAATTAAGTTGCGCATGCATTTTATATTGTAGTTTATATTGCATTTTATATCGTGATTTTATATCGCATTTCGTATTATAACACTTTATTACTTTAACTCCTTTACTTGCAAGTCGAATTTTAATTATATTATGTTTTAAAGCTATAAAAATCGAGGTTATCGCACAAGTTTAAGTTACTTTATAAGGTTAAATCGAATGCTATTCCAGGTTTTAAGTAAAGGGGTTAATTTTTGTCCTAAAATTGCGGGCTATTTGCAATTTATGCTCTTATATATAATCTTCTTTCGAGTTGCGCCTTAAACTAATTATATTAACGCTAATTCTTTTACAAAATAAAGGGTATTAATAGCCGATTCGGGTCCCATTTGCCTTTATATTAACTATAGCTACTTTTATAAATGCAATTAGTGTTAATAAGCTCTTATATTAATAGATAATTGTTCGAATTCGTGTAATTGCAATTAAGATCGATTGCGCTATTCTTGTCTTTCTCGAAGTATATAAGATAATGTCGATTTAAGCTTTAAAATGTTATATTAACTTAAATTTTATATTAAGGGCCTTAATATATACAATTCCTTATATTTGCTAGTATAGCTTAAAATTTGTTAATAATTGTAATAATATAAGCATTAATCGCTTTTTGCAAGTCTTTTTAAGTAATAATAAAATTAGATAGTTTTTGTATTTGTTAAGCTAGCTAGTCGATTTTAGGGTTCCTTTTTAACACTTTACTAGTTTTAGTATTATCAATTAAGGGTATTATGCTTTATATAATTGCATTTAAGTGTCTTTGTCGGATTTAGGCGTATTTAGCGTTATTTGCGTTTCTTATTTCATAATATAAGCTTGTTATTAACATAATTAGCTCGTTTTTTGCAAAGGTTATCGACTAAAGTATAAGTTTGCTATACTAGTAATTAGCGGGGTTATTATATTTTTTGCAAATTATATAAATCGAGGGGAGGGGGGGTTACTATTACAATTTATAACTTTGTTATACCGGCTTGTAAGGGCTAGCAAATACTATGCTTAATTCCGGGTTTAATCGAGTGTTTTTCGTTAAAATAATAGCGTGTTATTAATTAGTTCTTTAGTTATTTACGCTATCTTATTCACGCTTTATTGCTTTTAGCTATATATGCGGCTTCTTCTCCTTTCTCTTCCTTCTCACTTTTATATCCCTTTAAATAAAAACGCTATTTGCAACTGCTATCTTGTATTTTATATTGCCGGGTCTAAAGGCCGGGTTTCTCTATATTGCCGGGACTATGCCGGGTTTTTTCTCGTATTCGGTATTACTAGTATTAAGCTAGGTTTCTCTATATTGCTAAGACTAAGCTAGGTTTCTTTATATTGCCGGGACTAGGCCGGGTTTCTTTGTATTACTAAAACTAAGCTAGGTTTCTTTATATTGCCGGGACTAGGCCGGGTTTCTTCTTATATTCGGTATTACTAGTAAGGGACTCTTAATCGACATTTTAGCTATCTAGACTCGTATTTTTATTATTTTGTTGCATTTTCGCCCTTTTTAAGTAAAACTCTAATAAAGCTATCCCCTAATTAAGCTAGTAAGGCCGCCTTGTGGCTATTTTAGCTTTATATTGGCGGGTTTAGTCGGAAATTAAATAAATATACGCGAAATAATTAGCTAAAATAAAACTAGCAAAAGCAAAATAGTTAGCTACTTAATAGAAAAGACACCTTAGTATATAACTTATTGCGCGAACTTCTAAGCTTTGCTTTGCAAGAACTTTAAGTATATATAATAAAAGCTTCCTTAGCTGCAAATCGAGTCCTCCTTGCGTCTTTTACTAAAAACATGTAAAGGGGGCAAACCTTAGCTAAAAGAAAACCTTATAAGAACGATACTAGGAAAACAAGCAATAAAGCAAGAAGCAAATGCATATATAAATATAAAGCAATAGTAAAACGCAAACAAGTAACGGATAAACAATTATTAAATGTAAAAGTAATCGATTAAAAGTATATAAGTAATATAAAGTAATAACAATAATATATATAAGAATGAATTATTATATATGTGTGTGTAAGTTAATATGCAAAAACCTAGAATATATATCCCTTTTGCAGTCACGTGCAATGCTAGCCGAACCCTCCAAAATGCATAGAAATCGACCTCTAGCGGTTCACCCCGCCACATTAGCTATAAAGAAGGAATATATAGCTTATATAGCACAAATAATTATATAATTTGTGTAAAAATGGTCAAAAACCTAAAATCCACGCAACCGGCATTAGCGTAATTGCTAAATGTTAAGGAACTCGGAGAGAGGCTTAAGGCTTAGCAAGGGAGCCGATAACGTATAAAAATTCGATATTGCATAAAAGGTATAAGGTATAATAATTAAAATAGTAGCGATTTTAGTAAAGGGGCTAAGAGTAATTCTTATCGTCGCAAGTAAATTAAGGAAAAAGATAATAGCGTTAAAGAAGTAAAAGATACCAATTAAGCAAAAGACTTTAAGTAAGACTAGCAAGTTAAAGAAAAGTTAAAAGTACTTTAAAGTAGCTAGCGACACTTAAAGTTAAGTTTCGGATTTTGCTATTATTTAAAAGAGAGTTAAATAAGTTTTAGGAGAAGGTTAAAGAGGTTAAAGAGGTAAAAGTTAAAGAAGTTAAAAAAGTTAAAAAAGTTAAAGAGGGAAGTTTAAAAAGCCGGAAAGTATTTATACTAATATGTTAAGCAAGCAATAAATAAGACGCTTTCCCCTTTAAGTATAAAGTCCGGATTGCATTGCCTAGTAGAGTTTTGTAGTATATAAGCCCTTATTTAGTACCTTATATTAATTATAGCTTATTATGCCCCTTAGCCGTTATCTTTAGCTTTTAACACAATTATCCCTCCCTTTTAGCTCTATTTAAATTAAAATAGTAAGGCCTTTATATAGCTCGGAGACGATAACTTAAACTAAAAGCTAATAGTGTCTAATAAAAGCCCTTAGCCCCCTTATTCCGCTTACTTAGTATAATAAATTGCATATTTCGCCGAAAGAAGGCTATATAACCCTCTTCTTACTCTTACATTACTAACGAGAAGACTTTATCTTATAAATTTCTTTAATAGCAAAACTATAAAGGGGTATATACTTACTTGCTTATATTTAACTTTACTTTTATTAACTTCTCTTTGCTTAGCTTCTTACTTGATTTCTTTACACTTACCTTATATTATTATGCTAGTTATCTTTAAAGAGTTTAATAAGAATACTTTTAAGTGTTTTGCGTAGCTTAAAGAAAAGGATCGATATTATAAAAGAAATATTATTATAGCAAATCGGGAGAAAAAAGCATTCTTGCTTTAATTAATTAATTATAGTCGAACATATAGCGGCAAAGAGATAATAAGCCTTTATTTCTGTAATAAGTAGTACTACTTTAAAGGAAAATATGCTATTTTAAGCTTAAAGAGTCGCAAGCTCCTTTAAACTCTTTCTTATACTCTTTTAAGACGCAAGTTCTTCTGGCTACTTTATAGCAGGACTTACTAACTTCTTTATTAGCAAACGAGACTTAAGAATTAACATTACTCCATTTTTCAAATAAAGAAAGGTTATTATTCTTTATTAAATAACTTGCTATGTAATCCTCTTAGTATAATGCATTTGAACTTTTAAAAGGAGACTAGTTCTTGTTCTTTATAGCACAACTTACTCTTTACTTTACTTAATATAATACGTCAAAACTTTCAAAGGATAAGAGTTTACTTCTTTTTATTACGCAATTATTAGTGCAATCTCCTTAGCAAGATTAGTTTACATTTTTAGAAGCAAAAAGACTATCCTTTTCTACTATATAACTAATTCCTTTTTAGTATAATTTATTTGACTTATTAGAGGCAAAGAGGTTGTCCTTTTCTATTATAAGCTTAAAAGTGCAATCCCTTAAGCATAATATATTTATATTCTTGCTATAGCAACTTCGACCGAGTACTAGCGCTTAAGCGCAAAATCTTAAAACACCTCTTTTAGCATCATCTCAACTTTAGCAAAACGCTTAATCGGAATCCGCTTAATTATAACAACTATTACTAATATCCTTTATTAAGGGGAATAGAAAAGACAAGATAGTTAATATAAGCAAAGAGTGTCTAATTTGTACAAATCCTTTAAAAGACCTTAATAAGGTTATTAGGTGCACATTTTACTACAAGGATATACACTTAAATTATGTGCTAAAATAGTTTATTGCACTAAAAACTAGTATTAAGTGTATTTGTTAATAAGTCTCCTTTCCCCTTAAAGCTATTAATTACTAAGAATAATGTTTTAGTTGCTATAATCTTAAAGATAACAATATAATTGCGCTAATTAAATTAGTTTGAGATTTTACTAAAAATAAGAAATTTTAGCGGCAATATCAACTAAAAACTAGTCGACAAGAATAAACACCCTCTATTCGCTTAAATAAAAGGGATAAACCTGTTAATATAAGCGAAGAATGTCCGATTTGTATTAAGGCTTTCGAAGACTTTAACAAAGTCGCTAAGTGCAAGTTTTATTATAATAATCTTTATCTAAATTATTTACTTATATAGCTTATTACGCTATATTATATTAAGTAATGCCCTTCTTAGTAAGATTCTTCGCTATTAAAGGTCGATTTTTTGCTAATAATAATACTTTAGTTGTTATAATGTTAAAGATGATAATATAAGAGCGTTAATCGAAATAGTAAAAGACCCTATTAATAAAATAAGGTTTAAGGAGCAACGCAAATAAAAGAGATTATTATACTAGAGGTCTTTGTAATAGTATACCCTTTTATAATTAAAGACCCCCTTATTTACTTGCTTAGCAGTTTATAAAGTCACGTGCAAATAATATTAAGTTATATTAGTCGCTTTCGACTATAGCTATAAGCAAATATCGGTAAACCTTTTAATAGTATAAGTAATTTAGCGCTATTAATTACTATATTTCAAGTGATGTGAATAAGAGAAGGTCAAGCGATAAAGCTACGCGTTGCTAGCTAAAGCTTGCTTTGCTTTTAAGTATATAAATAACCCTTTTTACCCCCTTAATTCCTTATTCTTTTCTAATATACTTGCTACGTCGCTACTTGCAAGATAATAGCATTAGCTAATAAATTCGCTACCCTCATTTAATAAAAGATTAAACAAGCGCATCTTACTATTAATAAAGTCGAATAATATAGCTATAAAGAGCCTTCTTTAAGAGCTTAAAGAGAGAAAATGCGAGGATTAAAAATTAGTAATAGTATTAAATTTAAATTATAAAAAAATAAAGGAATTAAAGGAGTAGTTAAATAAGTAAATAAACGAGATTAAGTTATATATTCCCTCTTATTGCCCTTTAGCTTTATTAGATTTAAGATTTGTAGTCCGAGAAAACGGAAAAGACTTATATTGCTTTAAGATAAGCAACTGTGCTATAACACTTTACTATTAAAGCTAAGCTAAGTAAATATATAAAGCCTTAAAGATAACTGCAAAAGTGTAAAGTAAAGCAATTACTATCTTACACTTAACTAAGAAGAGATTTTAAACCCTATTAAGCGGAATTAGGCCTCTTTATTAGCAAGACTAACGCAAATGCAATAGCGCAAATATATCCCGGAATCTCTTAGCCTCCTTATTATAAAAATTTTATACTTTAAATATAGCGAAAAACGATTAATAAAGTCGTTAAAGGATTAGCTCTTAAGTATAGCTAAAGACAAGTTGCCGCTAATTATAGAAATTTGCTTCTATCTTTAGCTAAAGGGCCCGTTTGCCCCTAGCATAAAGATCTATTAATTTGTAGCTATAATTAAGACAAATTTTAGCTAAAGGGAGCTTTCCGAATCCCGTGCTTATAATGCCTTTAAAAAATTGGGCTATACTTGGAAACTAAGCCTCGACCGTCTAAAAATATTATTGCTAAACTACACTTAAGCTATTAGCACTTTTATTAATCCTTTAACTTTAATTGCATGCTCTTTTACTAGTAATAGTAGCAAAAATTTAAGCAATTGCGACTCCGACTTTAAATTAAGTAGCAATAATAGGGCCTCGACCGAAGCTATAATAATAAGCGCTACGCTTACTAGCTAGCATTAACGGAGCTTAAAGAGCTATAAGGACAAGTAATAAAGATAAGAAAGGGGATATTTAAGGTAAGCATTATAGCTACTCTTATTTATATTAGTAAAGTAGCTACTATCAAATGTTTTATTATAGCGTTGCTTGCTATGCTATTGCTTGCTACGTTGTTGCGTCTTATTGTCCTTTATACTTTCTTATTGCGCATTGTCGCTTATTGCGTGTTATATATAATTGTTGCGTTTTTAATTATTGTATTATATATAATAATATATTTAATAAAATAAGTTTTATATGCAAAGATGCGTTCTTATATACAAATTACTCTTTAAAAGACTTAAAGGAGAGATATTTATATAATAGCTTATCTAAATCTAGCAAATATTGTCGATAATATACTAAAGAGTAATGCAAATAAAGCAAGAATAAGGGCAGTTAGCAAGTAATCCTTTAAGAATAAGTAAGAGGGACGTGTTTTAAGAAGATGCTAATAAAAGACATTATATCTTTAATTAAAGATAATAGCAAAGAAAATAGCAAGTTTACAAATATATTAATTAATAACTAATTAATGCATATTTTAATAACCCTTTATAGTTAAGCTTACGTTATAAGTTTAAACAATATAATATAATTTTATATTATTTTTATTTAAAATTTAATTTAAGATATTATCAAGTAAGAAAAGAATAATATAAAATAAAGTAAAATAACTAAGTATAAAACAATGCATAAAAGATAAACGCTAACTAGATTTAAAGATAACGATAATAAAATCCCTTAATTCCTTTTACTCTTTCTTTAAACTTATATAAAGCTTAAAAGAGAAATAAGAAGAAGGGCATTAATGTTATACTTTAAATAAGTTAAAGTCTAAAATTCGCAATATATTAACCTTATATAATATACTTTTCTTAAGCTGCCCTTATCTTATCCTTCTTTTCCTTTATTATAATTTTAAGATCCTCGATATTATTCTACTTATAGTAGTCTTTCTTTTAATCTTTCGACGATATCTTTATAGTTTAGCTACCTTTTTAAGATTACTAAAACTAAACTTTCTTTTAAGTTTTGCTTTTTCTAAGAGCAAGCGTTTCCCCTCAAGTATCTTTCTTTAATATTTATATAATTTTTAAGAAAGGTATTATAAATTAATCTTTGCCTTGTCGCTTGCCTTTAACTTACTCTTTAAAGAGCTTTTCTTAATATTAAGCGGCTTTGTAAATGCCTTTGTTGCCTCTTTCGAGTCCTTAAATCTAGCAAGCAATTTATCTCGATTCTTAGCTTAAGAAGTACTCTCTATCAATTAACTACTTGATTTTAATAACGCAATTAATTACCTTTATCCTAATAAGTTTTCTATTTATAGTAATTTTTGCAATAATCGAGAGTAAGCTCTTTAGTTTAAGCAAGTTTATATCTTTTAAGAAATCTTTTAAAAAGCTTGCTATAATGGCCTAATCGACAACTTAAGCAACTCCTTAAATAAATTTCGCATATGCCTTTTTATATTTAAAAGTATTACCGATTTTTATCTCTTTATATCGGTTATTTATAAGATTTTTAGCTATTGCGTTATTAAATCCCTTTATATCATTTGCCTTGCAAAGCTTATATTTAGTTAAATTCTTAAGGCTATTTACTATAACAAATTTCTTTTGTTTTTAACGCTTAATTATACCTTTAAGGCAAAGGTCCTATTTACCAAGTTTAGCCATTTTTCGAAAGAGACTAGGGCTTTATTTATCTTCTTCGTTATCTTCTTTATCGCCGGAGTCTAAAGAGGAATCTAAAGACGGGTTATCTTTATCCTTATTTTTACTTATAAGAACATCTTTGCTTTCGGTAGTAATAAGAGGAATATCGGGGCCTATAAGGCCAAGTGCGTTTTATTTAATGTTAGCAGAAAGTTACTAGTAAAAAACATAATTATAAAGAGCAAACCGCATTTTTAGCTATACTTAATAGCTTACTAGTTAGTGCTTTTAAATTGTCGCTACTAATAGCAAGTGTATTGCTAGATAAGGTAACTAAATAACCCGGGTTATTAAGGGAATTCTATGCATTAAGGCTAGCTATAAATCTAAAAGTGTTATTATTGGCCTCCTCTTCTTTTAGCTTCTTTATATTATCCTTGTATTCTTTTAATTTAGTAGTTAACTATTTAAACTCCTTTGCTAGCCTTTTATATTCCTCCTTATATTCGGGGTATTCGCCGTTATTATACAATTTAGCAACTTAGTCTAGCTTCTATTTTTGCCCTTTAATATAAATTCGGAATGCGTCTAAAACAGCTATAGCTTTTCGAATATTCTTTTAAACTTCTCTTTTTTACTTTTCTTTGCTAGGCTTTTAGCTAGACTTTACTTTAAAAACCCCGCTCTTCGATATCCCTTTAACGGAGTCTGCTTTACAATTCTTATTGTCCTTTAACTTAGCAATACTAAGTGCTACTATCTTAAAGAAATCTAATAATAATAGGAGTAAAATGTAATATTAGAGAAAAATCGAATCTTTATATTATAAGGTTTAATAATTTTATACTTCTTTATTTTACTACTTTATTATAAGATAATATAATATAAACTAATGCCCTCTTAGTCTAGAGGGTTAGCTACACCTTATAAAGACGACTTATTACTATTATAACCTTAATTATTTGCTATTATATAATAGATAGTTGCACCGGAGCTATTAATTAATAGTTTCTAGTTATTAATCTTTAAAATTCACTTGTATCTTAATCTAAAATCCGACAAAATTCTTTAAAGTTTTTAGAATATAGTACTTCTCTAATGCTATAATACTAATCTTGCTTTAAAAATTACAACTTAAAGCTACTCGAGAGATAATATATAACTTGTTTAAGATCTTATAATACTTTAAAAATAACAAGATAAAGAAAGGTCCACTTGCAATAGCACTAGCAGTAATCTTTATCTTATATTTGCTAAAATTTGTAAAAAAAGAACAAAATTATTATAAGTAATATTAAAATCGGCAATATTTTTAAATGCTAATCTTTAAACTTAGCTTCTTGTCTTAGATAATCGCTAACATTATCGAGAAGAAGGACTAGATTAAGGACTTAATATATATACTAACTATCGATTACATATTTGCGCTCTTTATAAGCCTCGTTGTCGATATAAGTGCACTGCTATTATATTTCGCCTTTAGCACTATTTTATCTAATATTAGTTTTAACTTTATGCTATATATTAACTTGCTTATAGTTGCTATTATCGTTTTATTAGTTGCTATGTTATTGCCTTAGCTAAATTGATAAAAAGGATTTTAGTAATAGTTAAGGGCGGTTTTGCTTAGTTAAAAAATAGAAAAGTTAATTAATTATCTTTATATTAACTAATAATTGCTAGTTTCCCCTTTAAAAGAGATCTTTCCCAAATTTCTTTTAATTGCTATTCGAAGGACTAATATATATTAAATCTTTGTTGCTAGAAGTAGCTTGCTATATAATATAAACTTTGCACAAATTTATAGCTATAAGTTACTTAATTTCCCCGGAACTTTATATATTGTCCATTTAAACTAATATTAATATCTATTTAGCTAACTTTATATTAACTTTGTATAATTTA
>Ga0302221_10002482_pt1 | contig 11477 bp, 1 predicted proteins | sample II_Palsa_E2_1_FD_193517 | JGI IMG/M metagenome (GOLD analysis project Ga0302221, IMG submission 193517) | Peat permafrost microbial communities from Stordalen Mire near Abisko, Sweden - II_Palsa_E2_1 | ecosystem: Environmental > Terrestrial > Soil > Palsa > Peat permafrost | place: Sweden...
TTGATTATAATCAAATTAAAGCAATAATTAATACTTTTGATTTTAATTAGCCTTAAAATAGTTTATTCGATTTGATTAATGCCTTATAATTAAATCAAATCAAATTATTTAATATATTGTCGGTTTTACAAGGGGGTGGCCTATTAAGAGTAAACTCTTGTTCTCATGTTGTTGCAAATAGGTGTAGATTCTAAGAGGTTGCAAGTGCAAGAGAGCCTTTATAAGCGTCTCCTACACCTGGTTGTCTAATCGGCAGACTTGGGCACGGGTATAGATACATCCGGATAATCCATGGGTGGATTCTCTGGGTATCCATCCAGGCGGATTCTGCTGGGTATTGTGGCGGGGCGCCAAGGAGATTGCTACATTCTACCGATTTTGGAGGGTTTAGCTAGCGTTGCACGTGACTATAAAAGGGATATATATTCCAGGTTTTTGTACTTAGCCAGAGACACATCACCTTCATTCTTATATATCACTATCACTCCTAATAATCCATACATGTACACACCCCACTTAATAATTGTTCATTCGTCGCTTGTTTTGCGTACTGCTTTTGCCTTATGATTACACTTGGTTCTTGCATACTTTAGTCCTTTCTTTTGTTATTGCTTTATATCTACATACGCGTTTACTTGTTACTTGCTTGGCAGGCTTAGCAACGATTCCTAAGGCATCGATATCGTATCGATAATGAATCGTATTAGTTAGTATTATATAAATCGATACCGAATCGATTCTAAATCGATTTTAAGCGAGCCTTAAGGCGATTTTTACCCCACAACCCTTACTTTTTACTTTTTTCCGATGATTTTATTTAAAATATATCCTTAAAATGTCTTTTACCCTTGAATTAGATTTATCTTTTATACCCTCGGCTTTAGTAAAGTCAACTATAACTTCTTAAGGCCATAGCAAGAAGAGATCCCCTATTTAGGCGTATTGCTGTTAATCCGACTAAGAATGAGAATTAAGACCTCTTTTATTGCTTTTATTGCTTATTAGATTTAACTCTACCACCGTATAGTACAAATTTATTAGAGAATATGAGGATACACTTGAGAAGGCACTACTAAATTACTATAAAGAAGGCTTTAAGTAAGAATTAAGCAATTATATAATAACAACTCCGATAGCTTTATTAGTAAGCTAAATCGAATAGCGAGGCTAAGAAATTTGATATTAAGGTCTTTAAAGCTTGTTTTAACAAGTCAATTATTATTAAAGCTTTAATTTCTCTTATTGTTGTATAAAACTTGTCTTTTGCTCTTATTAAATAGCTAAAGTTTTATACCTTTTGCTAAGCATTAAATCGAGCAAGCTAAGGCAATATTATAACTTCTTATTTTAAAATTTGTAATTATATTAAGGAAGCTTAGGGAAAATATAAGGATATTGTACGACAAATACTCTAATTTGCACTTTTATATATTTATATCTCTTTTAATATTTAGACCTCGCCAAATCGATAGCTTCTTTTAGTAATTTGTGCATACTTTATTATATGCGACTATAAGAAGTAAAAGGCCCTCTTTGCCCTTAAAAAGGTGCCCGGCTATAGCGGAAAAGACTAGTTTTTAATCCTTTTTTTAGTCCTTAAAGATTATAGCATTATATAAAAGCTTAGGGCTATTATTGCAAATAATATAGCTTTAAATAATGTCCTTTGTCGGATTATCTAAAGCTACTTTAAGGATTAACTTAGTTTAAAGTAAAATGCCGAGTATTAGCGAATCCGTTATATTAGCTATATTATTAACCTTGTAATATAAGCTTTTTTGTTTGCAAGTGTAATTAAGATAAAAGAGCTTAAGGCATACGATAAGTATAAGCAAGATTAAAGTAGGGAGCTTATAGATAAGGAAGTAAAGAGGGCTAAGTTTCGGCTTTTAAGGCTACTTGGCTAAGGGTATAATATTATAATTTATATCCGTGCATCGGCTAGTAAGATAGATAAGTTTAGGAAGCTTATAAGAAGGATGATTTTATTAGATAATCGTACGAGGTAAAATAGCTAGTATAATATGCTTGTTATTCTTCTTAACTTACAGCTTGCGGTTAAAAAGTATTATTAAGATTATAAGGATAAGCTTAAAGAAGATATCTTATCTTTTCAAGATTAGAAAAAGCTTTATATAATTAAGGACTTCCTTGCTCTCTTTACACAAGCTACTCTTTTCATTAAAGGAGATTTTATATCAATTAATTATACGCTCTTTACAATAGATGTATTAATTAAACACCTTTAAAATAAGACTATAAGTTCTTTTTCTTTCTTTTTATTTTTTTTATTTAATTAACTTTAAAAATATAAGCCGATTATAAAAAGAAGAAGGATAAGGAAAGTAAAGACTTCCTTTGTCGACTTAATTTAGCATATATAGTCCTTGACAAATATTACTTGCAAATTAATATGTCTCCACTTTATGCTATAGCTTTGATTCTTAATCTTAGCTATTATACGAGGTATATTAAAACACATTAGCTAAAGAAGTAATTAAAGCCGATTTTATTAAAAGTTAAAAAGCTATAGGAAAAGTATAAAGAAGAGGTTATAATCCCGCTAATTACCTTAACCTTTATATATAATAACCCTTCTTATAAGCTACTAGAACTTGATGCTTTTAATCGGATTGCTTTGTCTTTTCGCTTAATTGCTCGGCTAGCAAGTAAAGATAAATATAAGGATTATAATTTACTCGATTTATACGATCCTAGCAAAAAAGGAGCCCTTATATAGTAGTACTAAGATGCCTAACAATAGCGCTAGCTAAGGCTATCACTTATAGCTATTAATATCCTTTCGATTCCACTAATAAGCAATAAACTAGAAAGAGTATTCTTAGGAGCTTGCCGTATAATAAGCTAGGATAAGGGTCAAATGGAACCAAAGATAATAGAAATAAGGGAGTGCTTAAAGCATTAGAAAAGGAGTAGGATTTTAGATGTTTTTCTTGATATTAGCTAATTTAAAAGACAATTATGCTTTTAAAGTTATTATATAAGTATAATACTTTTTTATTATTTTTTATTATTAGAAAAAGCTAAAGGTATAAGTGCTATTTGGGGGGGGAAAGGGGTTATATATATAATTGGCTCGCTTAAAATCGATTCGGAACCGATTCGATTTAATACCTTACAATTCTAGCATCAATTCGTATCGATACGCGATATCGCGTATTTTTGCCAAGCCTGTTGCTTAGTATCCGAGAGACGTTCTTGTAGGGCCTTTTCTTCTGGCTGAGGTTCGCCCCCCTACATGTTTTTGGTGAGCGACGCAGGGATCGAACCTGCAATCTCTTGATTCGCAGTCAAGAGTGCATGTTATTGCTATCACTATTGTTATTTTTATTAATTATCTTATTGCATTGCATCCTACGCCATAGCTATAGCATTTCCTTCTACTTCGAGCTCGCGCACAAGTAGTCTATTCGGCATTTAATTCCTTATATAATTAGTCGCGTTTACCCCTTATTTGACACTTCACTATAAACCTTTTACAAATTGCTTTACAATAGCATCCTTTCCCTTTTTCTCTTATATAATAAGAGCATCTTATAAAGTCGAATACAAGTCAAATACTCCTTTTTTAACACAAGACGCGCAAAAACTAGCAAAAGACTAAAAAATAAAGCTTAAAATAAGACTTGAAACTTAGAACTTGCATTAGTAGCTTGTAATACTAGACAAGCAAGAATTGCATAAAGCATAGCTAATAGTATTAAGCAAAGCTATTTTATTAGGGTTAAGCTAAGAATATAATAATTAAAGATATATTAGATATTTAGTTTAAATTAAGCAAAGAAGTGTGTTTTTAGAGCTATAATTAGACAAGAGCTTAGATTACGTGAGCTAAGGCTTGCTTGTCAATTATAATTTGCAAATGCAATTAATTAGCAGGTTTTAGTTTACACTACAAGCATATATATAAAGCTATTCTTGCTATTTTAGCTGTCTTGTGTGCTTGGGACAAGCACCTTCTCTAAGAGGGACAAATATAATAAGGTCACATGCGCATGCATATGCCCTAAGCAAAGGAACATAAATGTAGTAATTTAGGACAGCTATACACTTAGTTCTTTAGTTAACAAATGCATTACCATTTGCACTCCCTCCATTAATTTGGTTGTACGCCTTGCCAACCCCCTTATAGTATGCTAACCGCATTAAGAGGCACATGGACTTTTTTTGTATGTGTTATCCGGGTATACTTGGATACCCATCCATCCAGCAATATATTCCTGGATGGATATCCTCTAGTCAAGGTCCTGGATACTATCCGGATTATCCAGTGCCCAAGTCTGCTAATCGGGTTAGGCCTAATTAGGTTCTTATTCCCTTGTTCTAATATATACTAAGAATAACAATCGGCTAAGCTATAAACTAGTATAGCAAATAGATGGACTATATAAAATCTTAAAGTAAATTAGACACTCCTTTAAGCTAAAGTTATATAAATCGATTAAAGTTTACCTGGTATTTTATGCCGAAAAGCTATATAAGGACCTTAAAAACCCCTTGCCCAGCTAAACAAATATAGAACCCCCTTTGTTAAAAGTCGAAAAGGGTGAAACAAAGTATAAGGTATAGGAAGTTTTAGCAATAAAGCTTATTTAAGGGAAACTAAAATATTGTATAAAATTGAAAAGATAAACTTAAATCCTAATTAGTACCTTGCTTTGTTATTAAGCAATAGTTTTATTGCTTTGCAAGTGTTTTATTATAAGCACCTTGCTGTCACGAGCGCCAGATTCATAGCACGAAGTGCATTAGTTAAATGGTCCCAATTACAACTATTCAAAGCTAAGAAAAGAAGAGGTTATTTATAAAGGGTCGGTTTGTATAAATACTCGAGTTTTGCTGCTTTACATTGCTTATGCTAGCCACGCTAGTGCACATAACTACATGATATAAAATACTAGAACTATAATATTACCTCCCCCTTTCGAGAAAGCTTGTCCTCGAGCTTTATATTTTGTAATTGCATAATTAAGTTTGTAGTTTCCTCCTAATTTGCTATAAAATAAGCCCAGTTTTGCAAAGTCATATAACATAGCTACCTTAATTGTCAAGCTAAGCTACCTTTAAAGGGGGAATTCCCTCTTCTAAAGTAGCTTTAGCTTTTAAGCTTTAACTCCTCTTTTAAATTATCATCTACTTTAGCTTTAAAAAACTTATCCTTTTGCGCGCATTTCAGCTAATATGCTAAGTTCCTTAAGGGGCCTAGTCAATTAAAGTACATATAATAAAGAAGCAAGATACTAATTAAGATCAGGATCTTAGCCCTTCTAATTTACTTAATATTGCAGTTTATTACAAAGAAGCTTTATTGCTAATACCTTTTATACCTTATACTCTTCCTTGCCTTCTTGCACTTTTATTAGATTATATTCTAAATTAGTTTAGCTAAGCAGTAAGTTTTTAGGGTCTTTGCATAGCTTTTTAGTATAAAATACCAAGTATACTTTAATCGATTCTAGTAACTTAAGCTTAAAAGAATGCCCGATTTTTTCTAAAATTTTGTATAGTTTATTTATTTGTTAAGCTAACTTATAGCTTAGTCAATTGTTGTTTTAGTGCTTTGTAGTTACTTAGACCTTATCACTAACTCCAAAATCGATTACATAATAGTGCTTATTTGCTTGTTTTGCATATTATTCTTGTAATTAAGCTATATTCCCTTAAGCAATGCTTTAGGATTTGTGCAATTGTTTTACTAGATTCTTTGCCTTTATACAATTTAGCTTTTCTTTTAATATATAAGCCTTAATTAGTATCTCTTAATCAAATAATATATATGGTTTATATCCTTTTTTAGTCAAGAATAATAATTAGCTAATAGTTTTATGCTATAAGGAAGCTTGCTAGTAATTTACAATCAATATCCATTTATTTTAGTTATCTTAATAATAATTGATATAATGTTATAATTATTAATTGAAGTATTAGTTTATAATTTTAGTTTATTTATTTGTTTGCAAGTAGTTTGCGGTTAATAACTTAAGCTTTAATATTAATACACTTGCAAAATTTGTTTTAGAAATCTGATATAAACTAAAGGCCTTAATTTAATATTACTATTTCTAAGATATTAATATATTATATTATATGCAACAGGAATAATAAAGCTAATTCCTAGGCTATAATTGTGTCTTGTACAAGTATTATAATTAGTTGTTTCCTTAGTTTATCCACAAATATAGTAATTATATTATAGCTAGTTTTACTTTTAGGGCATTTCTTAAAGTTGACTATAATATGCTATTAAAGTCAATTTAATATAAGTAATAAGTGCAAAAAACTTGGTTTTTTATCCTTAGGAATATGCAAATGCTAACAAGTATAATAATTAGCCTAATACTAATTAATATCCTTCTTTTAATTTAGCTAATAATATTATTATTGCAATAAATAATATAGTTTTATATATTTTAAATAGCCGGAAAGAGGTTAGTTATATGCTTTATAAATAATTGCAATTTGCAAAAGCATATTATTTGTAAGTATATTATCTGATATATATAGCTTCTTACATTATAATAATAAACTATCTCTTAGTTGCTATATTGGTTCTTGTTTAAATTCTGCTTTTATATAAAGCTTTATTAGGTTAAAGGATATATAATTAGTAATTAGGATCTTGTCAAGTAGCTAAATGCTATTATATAGTTAAGGAGTAAAGTTTATTATAAGTTTTAGTTCTTGTTTGGGTTCTAGTGCAAAGTTTATAAGGGCTAATTGCAAGCCTTATATAACTGCAAAATCGATTTTTGTTCGAGGGAACAAAACTTAAGTCTTATATTCCTTTATAACTTTGCTTTACTCTTTTATATCCTTATACTTCTTACTTAAAGCGTTTGCTTGTTTATTTGCCTTCCTTGTATAGTATATAAGCTTAAAATAGAACCAAGATAAGTATTTTGCTTATCTTGCTTACTATGCAAATAGCTTCTTTATAATTATAAAGTATTTAAGTGCTTTATAATCCGAATAAACTAAAAAGGGATTATTTATTTATATTCTTTTTAGTTTAGCTTGCTATTACTTAAATACTAGGATAATAGCTAGCATTTCTTTGTTGTAAATGTTATAATTAAGCTAAGCTAGTTATATAGTCTTTGAGAAATAAGCTATAAAGTGCTATAGCTTGCTTTGCAAGTCTTATTAAAATAATATACTTGCTATAACTCTATTCGAGGCATTTGTCTTTATTATAATAAGTAAATTAGCTTAATAATATTATAAGATTAGTGCTAAAAGTATAGCTTGCTTTAACTAATCAAATGCAAATTAGTAGCTTGTAGATTATAAGTATATAGTGTAGGGGGGCGGACCTTAGCTAGAAGAAACCCTACAAGAACGATACCAGGAAACCAAGCAATAGAACAACAAGCAAAACGCATATATAGAACTAAAGCAACAATGAAAGAAAGAACTAAAGCATGCACACGTAAATCAAGAAATAGAAAGAACTATAAGACTAGCAACAACTATATACAATTATTAAGTGCAAAAGTAAGTATAAATTAAGTATATAGTAAAGTGTGCGCAGCTACAAAAAATAGTAGTTATACCCCCTATTCCAGTTACGTGTAGCACTAACTAAGAACCTCTAAAAACCCTCTAAAATCGACAAAAATCAACAATCCCCTTAGCACCCCGCCACACTTGTCCCTCTTATATTTATTGCTTATCCCGAGCAATAAAAACAAGACAAGCCCCAAGAATAGTCTATTCTTCCTCTTTACTACTAAAAATAATTACATACTCCTTATTATCCCTAGCAAGGAACGCTAATCCCTCTATTTTACACCTAAAGTACAACTTATTGCCTAAAAATATAGCTATTTTATCCTTTTGCAAGTACTTGAATGCGATTTTGACCTGCTTTATAGCTTCCTTTTACTAGGCAAGATATATTACCTTATTAGCTTATATATTGCTATATGCTAGCTATTTCTTTATCTTTACGCGTATTGCTAAGTGTTTTAAGCGTTTTAAGCATCGAATTATATTATATAAAGCTTTTACACCTTTTAATTAAATATTACTAATAAAGGACTTATCCTTAATATATCCTTAAATCGACTAATTGCAAAAACTTGTCAATTGTTATAAGAGATCTTAATTATATTATATAAGACTTCGGTTTTGCATATATTATTAAATTTAACAAAAACTAGAGCAATAAGAAGTAATATCTAGGGTTTAAAGAGCTTTTCCTTCTTAATAAAATAATAAAAGACTGAAGTTTTAAAACAATAAACGTGTATATTATATATTTTAAGAGTTATTATAGCAACTTAATTACTCCTTTTCCTTATAAATTTTTATAAAGCTATACCCTTATTACTAGTTACTAATAAATTAATATACTTCAAGTCCTTAAAAGCTTATATAGCAAATATATCAAAAGTAGCAAGTTCTTTAAGGGCTATATAACTTACTTCTTTATCTTTACTAAAGAAGAGGGTTTTAAAGCAAAAAGAGGTAATAGCTTTAAGTTTTTTAGTATCTCCTTTGTAAAACTAAGAATTAATAAAATTATTGTTATATTACCGGATAAGTTAAAGGTAAGCAACTAAGAATATAAGGTTCCCGGGCAATATTCGATAAAATTAGAGCTATATTAGAGGATTTGCTTAAAGTAGTTATATAGCTAAAAGAAAGTATCTATTTAATATAACACTATTTAGTCTCTTAATATTATAATAAATATAAAATTGCAATATCTCGATTTTGTTAATTAACAAGTCTAAAATCTTGCCTTTCTTTACCTATATAAAGTGCTATTTTATTACTTGTATACTAGTATTAAGCATGTTAATAGCTTAAGCAAGTATAAGGCTTATTATTCATTTTCTAAGCCGGAATCGACTTTTAATAAGGTGTTAATTGATATAATAAGTGATTTTAGCTATATTTAAGAAGAAGTAATATGTTTTTAAATAAATTTATTTAAGTTAAAAGCTAGTTTTAAGCTTAATAAGCTTGTAAATAGCTACTAGCTTATCTATTATAGCATTAGCATCTTTTATAAATCGAACAAAAAAGAGCTTTATAAGGGCCTTAAAGTGCTTTAAATAAGGGGTCTTGTAGTATTTAAGCTTATAGTATTATCTAATTGCAATTTCTTCTAAAATAGACAATTAGCTTATAAAGTCTAAAGTATCTTATAAAGCTATATCTCCCTTTTATAAATCACTTATATTATAAGAGCATTTTCCAATTTCAACTAGTCTAGTAAATTTAGGTTTCTTTCCTTTAAAATTAGCTCTCTTCTTGCTTTAGCTCTTAGTTTTAGCCTTCTTGCTAAGGGGGGACAAGTCTTTATTATTAAAACTAAAATTTGAGTATATTCCAAGCTTTGTAATTGCTTTCTTAGCTTGTAAAAGTTTTAAAGCTTTAATTTATATAAGTGTAAAAGTACTAGCTATTAAGGGGTCTTTAGCATTACTAGTTCTTATGTTATTTGCTAGTTTTAATGCTAAAGTTATAATCGTCTTAAAGTTTAGGAGATTAATAATAATATCGGGTTTATTATATAAAAACTAATTAAAATTAACTTCCTTATTACTTATACTAAGTCCTATATCCTTATTAAGAATACTTATAAACTTTATTACTTTATTATATTTTAGCTTTTATTATTCCTTAGCAAGTTATTTAGCTACTAAATTTACAATTAGCTCTTACTTTATAGCTTATTCGGGTATAAGGGCTTTCGGGGCATTGATAATAACTGCTTCTTAGTTTATAAGTTTGTCTATAAATGCAAGAAACGGTTTATCGGTATAAGTCCCTTTAATTAAGACTCCCGATTCTTTAAAGGTAAAACCTAGCTAGCTAAGCTTAAGGGCTTGCAATTTGTCGATTTTTAGCTATTAATTCTTTGCTAAAGCCCTTATATGTTTTAGTGCAGCTTTAATATCGCTAATAAAGAGTGCTAATTAGGCGTAAACTAAAGCTTTTTAAGCATACTTTAAGGTTATTATATTAATTAACCTAATAGCCTCTTATAAAGCAATTTTCGATTTAAATAACTTACTTAACTAGCTATATATATTCTTGCTATATTAAGAGTGTTTTTGCTAAATATATTAGCTAAATGCTTAAGCTTATAAGCTCTTCTTATCTAAAGTCTTAATTAATTTAACTAAAGCTTTGCAAGAGATAGCTTTAGCTTTTTTTATATCCTTTGCAGCCTTTAAAAAAGCCTTATTTTAAATATTATATACTATTAAAGTATTTCCCTTTAATTTAAAGGCTTCTTTATTTTAAATTATATCCTTTTAGCTTAAGATCACATCTTTTACTTTTCTTTTAGCTTATAATAGTCTAATATTAAATGTTATAATTGTAATAGCTTTCTCTTTATTTAAGAGGTTTTTAATAATATTTAAAGCTTAAGCTAAGCTTGTAACTTTAACACTAGCAATTTGCAGCTTTTTTAGTTTATAGTCTATAAGTTTATAGCAAGCGACTAAGAGCTCTTTTTCTTTAATTTGCTTAGTAAAAGTAAACTTTCTATTTGATATTTCGGCATTATTTTCTTGTATTTTATAATAAATTCGATATTATTATATAATATAAAATGCGTAAGTAAGTTATAAAGTTATAAAGCATAAATATAAAGTTATATAAGTTTTAGTAAGAGTAAATATTTACTATATTTAAAAATTAACTAATTTATAACTAAAAGCTGTATTTTAAATAATATAAGCTTTTAAATATATAAAATAAGAAGAAAAACTAAGGAGAAAGTCTTTTCTTTAAAGTGTAAGTCCTTTATTGCATAAAAGTAAGAGTAAGTTAGTATTATATACAAAAAAGTCTTTTATAATGTATTTATTTAAAGAGAAAAAGCAACTATAATATTAAAAAATAAAAGTTTTAAGTTAAATACATATAGCTTTAAAAACTCGACTAAATTAAAGGAATAAATTAAAAGGTTTTAAAGGTAAAGGAATATAAAAGCAAGTATAAGTTAACCTTGTCCCTCTTATATTTATTACTTGTCTTAAGCAAGCAAAAGTAAAGTAAGTAAGGGTTTTTAGTAAAGGGAAATATAAGTACAAGTTAAAAGTAATAAAAATTTCATATATAATATAAGGAACTTCTTATATAATAAGGGAAACTTTATATATAATAAAGGAAAATAAGTAAAAATGCTCTAATAATTAAAAGCAAAATCAAGAAGCAACTAAAAGCTAAAATAAGAAGGAAATGCCGGGTTCTTCTTAAATAAAAGGCTTTATTTGGCATTTTTGTTATTATTAATTTTTTAGCTTTATTATTATCTTATAATTGATGCTTTTAGCAAAACTTTAGCATTATTTGTAGCTTAAATTAGCTTTTGCTAATTAATTGCATTTATAAATTGCAATTGTCGACTAAGTCTTAGCTTAAGTAAAGTCTAGTTTTAAGTAATATAGTCCTTTTTAAGTTATTCTTGTGTCTTAAGATGTATAAGGATT
>Ga0302221_10002485_pt1 | contig 11470 bp, 1 predicted proteins | sample II_Palsa_E2_1_FD_193517 | JGI IMG/M metagenome (GOLD analysis project Ga0302221, IMG submission 193517) | Peat permafrost microbial communities from Stordalen Mire near Abisko, Sweden - II_Palsa_E2_1 | ecosystem: Environmental > Terrestrial > Soil > Palsa > Peat permafrost | place: Sweden...
TTAAGTATATTTTAATATAGTCTTTAATATTATTATAATATTTATTTTAGAAACATTATTATAAAAGTTAATAATAAGTACTTTCTCTTTCTTTATATTTACTTTAATTATAAACGTCTTTTAAGATTTAAGCTTATATTTCTTTTTTATTAATTATTAATTTAATAAATATATCTTTTATAAATAAACGTTATAACTTTTAATTATAGACTTTATATTTTAATACTTCTTTTTTAAATTTATAAAATTCTATTTTATTTATATTCTTTAGCTTTTTAAATATAATTAAATAAATAGTACTTTTAATTAATTCCTTATTATATTTAATATTAAAAATAAACGTCTTATATTTTAAGTCTTTATTTAAGTTTAATTTATTATTTAAGTTAATTTCCTTTTTAATTCTTAGTCTAATAATAATATCCTTTATATATTAAAGTATTTATCTTTTATTTTAAAGCTTTAAGTCCTTTTTTCTATTTTAATTATTTAAGTTAACTTTAAATCCTATAAGACAGATTTTATAAACTTTAAGTTAAATAGAATTTAATTATTAATGTCTTTTTTTCTTTTATTAAACTTAATATCTTTTAAGTATTTAAGTCTTTATAATAATATATTAATTATTATATATTATTTTCCATATATATATATATATTATACTTTAAAGTTAAATAAATATATTTAAACTAACTATTATATAATTAATACTTTAAAGTAATTAATGGCCACTTTATATAATTATATTATAAGTATATTTATATTAGTTTTAAAAATAAAATAATATTTAATAAGCTAAATTTATAACTTCTTTAAAATCTTAAATACCTTTTTATACTCTTATTTAATAATATTATATCTTTTTTTTACTTATAATTAAATATTACTCTTATATTATATAAAGTAAACTTTTTTAGTTTTAATATCTCTTTAATTTAAATATTTATTATATTCTTTTAAGTTAACGTTTATTTTAATTATAATCTCTTTTACTTTAAAGCTATAATTAATATTAATAAATATTAATATTATAAATATTATTTATTATAAAGTTATTATTATTTTATTTTATATTTTTAGTTTTAATATTATTCGACTCTCTTTTTAAATAAAGTATATATTAAGTTTATAATATATTTAAAGTCTTTAACTTAAATTTTAAAATAATTATATAGTTTTAAAAACCTTTTTACTTCTTTTATATTCTTAGATATTTTTTAATTTTTAATTTTAATTACTTTATTTATAAATAGTTTTTTATCTTTTAAATTATAAATAAACCTAATAATATTTAAATTATCTTTATAAAATTAAGACTTAATATTAATAAATAGTTTTTTATCTTTTAAATTATAAATAAACCTAATAATATTTAAGTTATCTTTATAAAATTAAGACTTAATATTAATAAATACTTTAGCCCTTTTAATTTATTTTAATATTTTATTAAGATTTTAAATATATATTAAAATAAATCTTTATATATTAAAAAGTACTTCTTTTCTATTATAATTAATATATAATCCTTTTATATTAATATTATTAAAAAATAATATAATTACTTTTAAATTAATATCTTTTAATATTAAATTTATAATTTTAATAAACTATATTATAAAATTAATAGCCCTTTATAATAATATAATATTTGTTACGAGTATAGCGAGTATAGCTAAGAGGTCAAGTAATTACGGATCCTATAGATCGGCTATAAGAGGTATAGCCTGAAACTACACTTATAATACGTTTATAAGGATATACTCTGGCCTCCTCTCTTGCTCTCCTTTCCTCCTTAGCTTTAGATCTTTAATAAAACCACCTTTTATTCTCTTAATCATTTATTATACCTATTATAATATATAGGTAAGAGTAATTAATAAGGGGCTAATAGACAGGGCTTGCTATATTATTTAAAGCTTATTATAACCACTACTCCTAAAAAGAAATAAAATATTTATATTATTAAGAAAGCGATTACTAGAGCTTATAAATCGTATAGACTATTTATAACCGTCTACGGCGCCGTAAATAGCCCTGAAATCTATTTATAAAAATAGAGAGACTTATAAACTAGAGCTAGAGGCTTAATCCTCTTCCTTCTTTATAACTTAAATTATTAAATTAATTAAAACCATGGCTATAAACCAGCTAATAAAGGCCTAATAACTTATTAAGGTTAGAGAATAAGTTTGTTTACTATAGGAATAATTAGACTAAGCTTATATAGCTTTTTAATAAAGTACTCTATCCTTTAAAAAGACTAGTAACTTAATTATAATTAAGTTAAAAGACCTTAATCCTCTTATAAATAGCGCCTTCCTCTCTTTTAAAAACTAGCGCATTTAAATTAAAGACAAATTCTTTATTAACCATTATATATTTAACTTAAAATAAGTAAAAATAGCCTATATATTTAATTATATAATTAATATTATTTAGAAACACTTAATACCCTATTATTATAAAGGCCTAAAGCCTTTTATAATCTATGCCAAGATAATTCTATATCTTATAGAGATTTTTAAGAACCTGTTTAAGGTATAAGACACTTATATAGAGTTTTATAAGTTGTTTATAAAGGAGTCTAAGTCCTTTTTAAACTTTTATACTTAGTTCCTTTATCTTTTAAATATAAAAAAGATACTAATAAATGATTTATAGCCTGATTTATATAATAAGCTTACTCTAGCCCTATAATAATTTATATTGTCGTTTTTAAACATACTCTTAATTAATAAGGCGCTGACTAATAAGTGTATACTAGTCGATAAGAATTTATAAAGACTCTAATAGTGGCAAAGTTAATTATAAACCGTTTAACCCACCCTTAGGGCTTTAACGACCTTTTTTACTTAGTAAACGTCTATAACCTCTTTATTAAAACAGTGTAATATATAGGCAACTTCCTTAAAGCCCTTTATAAAGATTTACAGACCCTTATATAAGTTTATACCTGCCTGCCTTAACTTAAAAAATACTTATTATTATTATAAATAATTAAGCCACTTTATTAAAAACTATTTTAAACCACTAAAACTAAGAATAGAAGTCTAAGAGCTAATAAAACCCCCTTTTAAAACAAACTCAGAGTTAGAAAATAAAGAAGCCTAAAAAAAGTCTCTCTTTTAAATCTACTTTATTAAGATTCTAGCTAGTTAACTATTAATCTTAATTAGTTACTTAAAGGGAAACCGTTTATAATCTCTTATAATCTAGTCTTTAATAAATATAGATTTAAAACCCCTGCCTTAGTTAATACTAGAGCAAATAGCTATGTATTAATTAATATAATATTCGTTTAATAACTCTTTTACTTTCTTTTCTCTTTTATTTATACTCTTCTTTTATTAATTATAGTTAGTGGATTTAATAGACAAAGCTATTAGTTTATAAGCCAGTATATTATCTTATATTTATATATTAATAGCCGTAAATAATATAATGTCCCTATAATACTATTTAATACTAACTATTATAATCTTATCCTTAATTATATTTAGCTTAACTACTTTAATATATAGCTTAATCCTCGCCATTATTAATTAGTTTAGCCTATAAATTAATATCTAACCCTAAATCTTATTAAAATATACTAGCTCCACTTAAAGATCTTAGTCCCTAAGGCTATAAATCCAGATTATTAAGCTAATATAAACCACTGCGACTAGGCCTTAAAACAAGAGGACTTATTGCTATTTATAAGTATTATTAATTGTTTACTTAACTCTTATATTCTTTAAATCTTAAAGCGAAAGTATAATATTACTCTTAATATATAGAGTAGAAAGTATTAAGACTAAGTAAACAACTTATAGGCTATAAACTAGGCGCTTATAAGTACTGGCACTTATTAGCCATTTATAAGATATTTAAAAATAATAAAACTCGACCTGCCGTCTATAAACATTGCCGCTATTAGCGCTATAGGCTTTTATTATAACTTATAAGACAAATACTCTATTATTTTTAATACTTCCTTTTATAAGATTAACTACCTAATCGAGAAGGAGGCTATAAAGGAGGCAGACGACCTATTAGTCTAGAAAACACTTTTAAAAGCCTATTAAGACCTAATAGACGTATTTTCAAAGGCAGCTTCTAATGCCTTACCCCTTAGACATTTATACGACTATAAGATTTAACTTATAAATAGTACTATAAACAATCTATTATTTACACCCCTTTATTATTAGTCAGCCAACGAATTACAGGCTATAAAGTAATATTTAATCGAGAACTTATATAAAGGCTTTATTAAGGCTAGTTAAACGCCCTTTATAACTTTAATCCTCTTTATTAAAAAGCCTAATAGATTATTATAGTTTTATATTAATTATTAAAAGCTTAATAGCTTGACCTATAAGGACTAATATCCGTTCCCCTTAATTAAAGAGACCTTAACTAGGCTTTAACGCGCTTATATTTTTATTAAGCTAAATATTTAATAGGCCTTTTATTAAATACGAATCGACTTAAAGTCTAAGGAGTTAATTACTTTTTAAACTTATTATAAAGTATATAAATATAGAGTTATACCTTTTAGACTAATTAATAAACTAGTAACTTATTAATAGTTTATAAATAATATTTTATTTAATTACCTTAACGACTTTTATATCACCTATTTAAACAATATTCTAATCTACTTTAAAAACGAGTTTAATTACTAGAAGCACGTTTATAAAGTGCTTTTATAGCTTTATAAAGCAGGTTTACAGGCTAATATTAAGAAGTTAGAGTTTAACGTCTATTATATAAAGTATTTAGGCTTCTTTATTAATATTAAAGGAATTAAAGTAGACTTAGAAAAGATAGTAATTATTTATAATTAGAAATATCTTATTATTATTTATAGTATTTAGTCTTTCTTTAGCTTTTATAACTTTTATTAAAAGTTTACTTTAAATTATAAATAGATTACTCGCCTATTAATAGCCCTTATTTATAAAGAGAATATTTTCTTTTAGAGTAATAATTATTAATTTATATTTATAGAGTTAAAGTCCCGCCTAATTAATATACCCTTATTAGTTTACTTTAACCTTAATTATAAGTCTATAATCAAGATAAATATATTTAATAGAGTCTTTAATAGGGTATTCCTATAATTATAGTCTAATTAAGAATTGCACCTAATAGCTTATTACTTTAAAATAATAATTCTAATTAAAATCAACTATTTAATTTATAATAAAGAGATATTAACTATTATATAAGTATTAAAGGCTTAGAGGCCGGAATTAAAAGATACTCCTATTTATATATAAATCGTTTCGGATTACAAAGCATTAAAATACTTTATAATAATCAAATCTTTAATAAGTAGACAAGTATATTAGGCTAAAACACTCTTATAATACAACTTTATAATTATATATAAGCCTAGTAGCCAAAATAAGGCGGACCTTCTTACTTATAAAGATTAGGAAATAAATAGTTAAATAGCTATTAAAATCTCCACTTATATATAAACGCTTTTATAGCCCGAAAATCTAGACCTATAGATCCTTATAGACTTAGACTTAGATTTATTAATAGATTTAATACTTATAAACCCTAATAAGAAGTCTTAAAACTTAATTAACGACCTTTTATAAGCGAATTACTTTATTATAAACTTATAACCCCTCCGCGAAAAGGTAATAAATAAAAACCTAATATAAACCCTTTATAATAAACTACTATTGTTTAATAATCGCCTTATAATATTAAAGAATAACGACTTAAAGGTTCGCCTTTTATAAAAGGCCTATAATTAAGTATTAATAGCCTACCCTAGCTAATCTAAGACCTATTAACTAGTTTATAACCGTTATTATTAATTAAACCTCTAAATAGACGTCTATTAATATATTAATAACTATTAAACTTACCGTTGCTCTTATATATTAAGAGATTAACCCTTTAGTCTACTCTAACTACTTCTTATTTTAGACCGCCCCTAGTAATATATATTTATAGACTTTAAAGAGTTTCCCTTTAATAAGTTAAAATAGAATATATTAATTATATTTATCTGCCGCCTTAATAAGAGATTAATCTCTATCCCTTATTAAAAGAATATAAATATAAAAGAGACTACACGGATTTATTTTAATTGTATATAGTGTTATTATAGTCTAATAAACACAATTATATCTAATTATAGTCTATAATTTATCTCTAAGTTTTAAAAGGAGTTTAATTAAATCCTAGGGATAAAGATTAAACTATTTATAGCCGACTACTTATAGACTAATAGTTAAATAGAAAATATTAACTAGTAAATTAACTAATGCCTTTATTTATTTATAAATTACTACTAAGACAACTAGTTAAAGCTAATGCCTATAATGGATTATATTTAGGCTATGCTTTTATAAGACTCTATAACCCTTTTATTAATATAAGTCGAATTAAGTTATATACTCTATACGAGCTTTAATTAATTATAGCCTATAATAGACGAACCTATAAGCGTCTATAAATAGTTCTCCTAGGATAAAGTAATATAGTTTATTAAGAGAATATATAATATATAAGAAATCGCCTATAATAGGATTTAATAGGCTTAAAAGAAATAATGGATCTAAGTTAATAAGCACCGCCGGCCTATAGACTTTTAAGTAGAAGACAAGGTATATATCTCGACTAAGAGCTAGAATATAAACTATCCTAGCCAGAAACTCGACTAATAAATAGTAGGCCTATATATTATTCTAGAGTATATAAGAAATGCTTTTCAGATTAATTTACTGCCTTTAATTCGAATCCACTTAGTTATCTCTATTAATAAGCTTTATAAAGCCGCTAATAACTTATTGCCTAACTAGTTATAGGAATTAAGGCCGCCGATTATAATAAACGGATAAGAGGAATAGAATATAAACAAGGTATTAGCCTTCTGCAAATATTATAACAAGCTTTAATATCGAGTCTAATAAGTAAATAATAAGCCAAACCCTATATAATACTATGCCTCTAACTTTATAGGCTGTCCCTATAAGCTAAAGGAGTTTTACAACGAGAATTCGAACGTATTAAGCCCGCCACATTATCTTATAGACTAATTATAGAGTTAGAAAGACGGTCTTAATAAGCTAGAATATTATAGGGATAAGGACAAACTTTAATAGAGTATAAGGGTAAGCTTTATTAAAAGGGGGGGGTAATATTACAAGTATAGCGAGTATAGTCAAGAGGTTAAGTAATTATAAATTCTATAGATTAGCTATAAGGAGTATAGCCTAAAACTACACTTATAATATATTTGTAAGAATATACTCTAGCCCCCTCTCTTATTCTTCTTCTCTTTTTAGCTTTAGATCTTTAATAGAACCACCTCTTACTCTCTTAATTATTCGCTATACTTATTGTAATATATAAGTAAGGGTGACTAATAGAGGGCTAATAAACAGGGCTCGCTATAATATTTTATAAGAGTTTAAGTAATATAAAGAATATTATTAAGTCTTTACTCTTAAAATAAAGTAATATTTAATTATAACTAAAATATAAATTAATTAAACTTATAATATAATAATTTATAAACTCGTCTATAAATTTATTAATTAATAATAATAAATTAATATTTTGTCTTATTATTATATTTAAATATATAATTAAATTAATTAATTTATATTCTCTTGGTTTCTTTTTTTTAATTAAAAACTATAGATTTTTATATAATTCTTTAAAATACTTTAATATTCTCTTATTAAGTTATTCTTTAAGTATTTTTACTATTAATAATAATAATAGCTTTAAATGTAAAAAAATTTACTATTTACTATATTTTATATTTAATAATATTTATAATAATAGGCAATAAAATATCTTTATATTAATTTAATTATAGTTTAATTATTTAAATATAAAGACCTTTTCTTTATTAATAAGTATTTCTTTTAAAAGTATTTATTTTATTAACTATAGTTTATTAATATTAAGCTCTTTTATTTGCTTTAATATAAGTCTTAATTATTTTAAAATATTTAAAATTTTAAATAATATATATTATTAATATATTTTAATTTACTTTTATATTATATCTTTTACTTTTAATTAATTATATTAGTTTTATTATTCTTTAAGTTTATTGTCTTTTTTATTTACTTTATTAATTAATTATACTTTTTTATCTTTTATTTTATAAACTATATTAATTATATAACTTTTAATTCTTTTTTAATAAGAGTTAAATAAGTATTTTAAATTAAATTCTATTAAAAGGTTTAAATAAATAGTTATAAAATCTATAGACTTTAAGTTTTAATTTAAAAAATAAAAAAATAAATTAATATAATATAATTTATAGTAATTTAATACTTTGTTCTCTCTTTTATTTAAAAACTTAGTTTTAAGTTTTATAGTTTTACTTTTTATAATATATAAAGTATTAATAATAATTTTAAAATTAATTATATTAATTAAATGTTTTTTAAGTCGTTATTATAATTAATATTATTATTACTTTTAATAATTTTAGATTTATTTTAAGTTTTATAGAAATAACTTTCTTTTATTTTATTTATTGTTATATTTGTTTTAATACTTATAATCTTATTAGTTTTAAGGTTATAAAGTAATATAAAGACTAATTTATTTTTTTTATCTTTAAAGTATTTAAATATAACCTTAATCTTTTATATAAATAGAAATTTAAGAATTACCTTAATTTTAATATAGTTTATAATATAAAATTAAGTTTTAATAATAGTATTTTTAATTATAATAATAATATTATTTATAAATTTAATAAACTTAGACTTATTTTTAATAATCGTTTAAAGAAACATTTTAATATTATAAGTAATTAAAATCTTAAATTTTAAAGCTATATTAAAAGAAATAATATTAATTTTTACTTTAATATTAAGTATTACTTTAATATTAAGTATTACTTTTATATTAATAAGCTTAATTTTATTTATTAAGTTAATAATAATTTTAAGTATAAGTAAATAATAATTTAAATAATTAAAGAAGTTTTTAATAATTAATATATTAACTTTTATAATTTATAAGTATTCGGTTTTAAATAATAAATACTTTAGATTAATAAGTTTTAAGTTAATAAACTCTCTTAAATTAATTTTACTCTTTATAATTTTTATTTCTTATATTCTTTTATTTATTTCTTTTATTAATAAGAATAGTCTTTTAATAAAAACAGAGTTTATAAATAATATTATTTCCCTTAATATAAAATTAAATAAAAGAGTAGTTTAATTTAATAGTTTACTTAAGGATTTTTTATAACTATAACTAAGCTTTAATAAAATCTCTATATAATTTTATTTTACTCTTTTTAAAATTTTAATAACTTTTTAGTCTTTAAACTTAACTTTTAGTTTTAGTCTTAGTTTTAACTTTAATAATTAAAAGTCTATATTATTTTAAAATTAAATTATTTTTACTTAAAATACTTTTATTCTTTTATATAATATTTATTATTATAGTTTTTTTTAAAGTATTTAATCTTTAAAGTAAAAAGTTTTTTTTAAAAGCTCTCTTTAAAGCTTTAGTTTTAATAGGTTTAATTTTAGTTTCTTAGGCGATTATTCTTTATATTTAAATATGTTTTTCTTTTAAAATATTAGTTTTATTTAATAAATTAAAAATATTATAGTCTTTGTCTTTAAAAACTTCTATGTTTTTAATAATACTTTTATTTTTATTCTTTTATATTATTAGCCGGCTTTTAACTTCTTTATATAAGGCTTACTTATATTGTTTTAATATATAATTATATTTAATATTAATAATCTATATAATAATTTAATTGTATTATAAAATGTCTTTATTAAATTATATTAAAAGTAATAGTTTATTTAAATTCTATAAGCTAATATAATTATTATTATTTAATTTATAAATAACTCTTTTTTTAATAAACATCTTATAATTATAATATTAATTTATAAATTAATAAAGTGTTTATAGTCTTATACTTTTAATTTAAATATTCTTATATTACTTATAGATTTTATTATTCCCTTAGTCTTTTTTTAAGCTAAAAAGCTTTTATAATTAATTTTAAAAGTCGTCTCTTTTTTATTTTTATTAAAAGTTTATTTATAAAGGTTTAATTAATATTTACTACTTTACTCTTTTAAAAAGCTCGCTTTATAACTATTTATAAGATATATAATTTATTTAAACCTTTATAATCTTATTGATTTTTTTATTTATTATCCGCTTATTAGTCTTTATTATAACTATAGTTTAAATAAAAGATAAAACTAGTTTAAAATCTCTTATTTATTATTTTAATAACTTCTCTTTATATATTATAGTTTTTATTAATAAATATAATCTATTATTTATAAAATTTAAGTCTAGGTTTTTAAACCTTATAAATAGTTGTATAATCACTGCTACTGCACCTGTTACGCTCGCTGTCGCTACGGTCGCTGCACTGACCCCTGATTACGAAGTACTGACTAATCAGGGGGACGCACTAGTTTTAGTATATATAGACTCTATAGCACTTTAATTAAACCTCAGTTACTATTCCAACGAGCATAAAATACTATATATATTATGTGCCCTGGAATACGACTCTACTGTGTTATTTAAGTGACACAAACACTGATTAGTGAGCGTGCATAAATCAGTAATATACTTAACAACCACTGTTTATATCCTAGTATAACCTACTAGAAGGTTGGAAGTTGGGGATTGCGGATTACTATTAATACTCCCCCCTCCCTAAGTTTATTATACGCTAGCGACCACCTGTTTATATCCTAGTATAATCTGCTAAAAGGTCGAAAGTTAGGGATTGCAGACTATCCACTATCTCTATATACTTACTCAAGTCTTAGTACGGTTTACTAAAAGTATAATAGACGCGAGTACAGACCTTTATAAAACCCCTTTATCCTTAATATACTCTTTTATGATATTCCTAACCTCTTTAAACCCCTCGTAGAACTCCCTTACCCCTTTATAAACCCTTATAAATCTATTACTCTCCTTTATAAACTGTTATATACTCCCTCCTACCTATTATAAAACCTTTCCCACCTGTTACAAGCCTCCCCTCACCTGTTACAAACTCCCTTTAATCCTTTATACCACTTATAAACGTCCTACGCTCTTTAATATGGCAGATATAAGTAAGCAAATTAACTAAGGTTAAGAGAAGTAGAGCTAAGGAGTTAACCTCAAATCTATAAGCGATATTAATAACTATATTAAGTTCAAAACTCTTAAGTATAGATACTTTAAGCTCGAAAATAATAACTTATAGGAGTAATATAGAGAAGACTTTATAGATTTTATAGAAGCTATTTTCAGAGCTAGTAGTCTTATAGCTATTTATAAACTATAGAATCTCCTTTGTAAATATGGCGTATAAACTGCAAGAGATAAATATATTACTATTGTATAGTCTCTCTATAATACACTATAAGAGAAAGACTTAATAGAATAAAGTAAGGAGGAGATCCAAGAATAAATTAAAGAAAGCGGACCCTTTAACTCC
>Ga0302221_10002486_pt1 | contig 11468 bp, 1 predicted proteins | sample II_Palsa_E2_1_FD_193517 | JGI IMG/M metagenome (GOLD analysis project Ga0302221, IMG submission 193517) | Peat permafrost microbial communities from Stordalen Mire near Abisko, Sweden - II_Palsa_E2_1 | ecosystem: Environmental > Terrestrial > Soil > Palsa > Peat permafrost | place: Sweden...
ATATAGAATTATATAGGCACGGCTTAATAAAATAGCCGATAATAAGCTAATATAAGAATAATTAAGTTATATTATTTTACTTCTTAGTTTTATAAGGGTATAAACTTAAGTATAGACGTGCCTTTCTAAGGGCCTTATAATTATAAGGTTATTATAGCGATTAATAATATATTATAGAATTAATAGAGTTAAATAGCTTATATTTCTTTTCTTAAATTATATAGGTAATAGAAGTTATAAGAGTTAAGAGTAACTATTCTTTCTTTTATTAAATAATATAAATTAATTATATATTATAAGATTAATAAGAGTGGCTATTCTTTCTTTTTGTTAAATAAGGAATGGCTAATATACAGGGTGATTAATAAGCTCGATTAGTGGGCACCCTATATATTTTATATGGCATAACACTGCACCTTTCTGCTTCCTGATCATTTTAGATCAGACCGAATATCACTGCATTATACTTCTATTACAACTGTATTACAATCGTGTATTTGCTTCTGTATGCGTATAAACCTAATACTTTTATTAAATTAATAGGGGTTAATTATATACCACGGGACTAAATAAGTGCCTTAAAGCGATCTATTATATTATAAGGGCTTCTTATTCTAGCTTTTTATTAATCTATTAGTTTTTACTTTTATTTAATATTTATATCCTTATTTCTCTATAATATAGCTTACTCTTTAATAAATAATTACCTTTGTTTTTATAATATTTATATGGTTTTTTTTTAGCGTTTTTAAGGTTATTAATATTATTAATAAAGCCTTTTGTATTATAATGTGCTAGTTCCTTAAATATAAGAATATTATTAATATTATTAATATAAATAACTAAAGAACTATTAATATTATTATATTTAAAAAGTTAGTGTTTATTTATAAGTTTTATTTTATTTATAGAAGTGCCTGGCTTTTTTAAGATAAAAACCTAAGGGAATCTTTTATAAGTGTTCTTTTATTTACTTATATTATAATCTTCGTCTATTATAATATAATATAATATTTATATCCTTTTTTATAGGCCCTAATATATTCTTAGCTTTATATAATAAATATTATTAAATATTTTAACGATAGAATTTCTATTTATTAACTCTAACTTTATGTTTAAGTAAAGCTTATAATAATAATTAATAATATTATAGATTTAAAGGAGTATTAATTTTATATTATAATAATAGGTTGTTATTTATATATTAGTACTAAGAATAATATTAAATGAAAATAAGAATTATAAGAGCTATATTTTATTACTTTTTTATAAAGACTAAAATATAATAATATGCTTAATAACTTAGACTCTTATTAAAAGAAGACAATATTATTTGTTTTTAAATATTATTATTAATAAGACTTACCTTTAAAGAGCGTATTATATATTAAAGTTATTAATATATTATTTATAAAGATTATTAAGGAAGATCCAGTTATATTAAGAACAGTTATATTATTAAGCCTTAAAGTTAAAAAACATAGAGATATAAAAATCCCTAATATTATTATTATTAGCGACTAAACTCTATTCTTAAAGAAATTAGTTTATAAAACTACACTGTTTTATTTTACACTTTATGCCCTTATTACACCGTCGTCTCTTTAATACTAGCCTATAAATCCTTTTAGCTTATTATTGTCTAATTAATTAAGACGATTTATTAATAAAAGCAGAGGTGGTTTTATATTTACTAGCCCTTTAACTATAGCCACTAATTAGTCTTAAACTTAATACTAGCTATTAAACCTTATTAATCCCTTAAATCTTACTTATAATAACCTTAGGGCGATCTTTCTAATAATAGATAAAGCTTTTATGTCTAATAATAATAATAAAGAGTTTATAATTATAATTAATAACGACTATAATTATATTAACCCTTTTATAGTCTAAAATATTAATAATAATAATATAATAATAAGACAGCTATATAAATAATTAAAGGCACTTAAAAGAAGGGGTTTAATATAAATAAGGGTCTTATTAATAAAAGTTAAAGAATATTAATAAAATAAAGAGTTTAATAAAAATAAAGGTTAAGAATAAGATTAGAATTTAAGGCTTTTAATATTAATGTTTTTATAGTTTCGAAACGTAGTTAACCTTATTCTATTATTAGATTATTTATTTTATAACTATTTTACGACTATGTTTTATAATTATTATTACTTAACTTTAATTGAAATTTCTTAACAAGGTATAATATACTCTTTTCTATTATAATAAGTAATCTATAGTTAATACTTTAGTCTATATTATAATTAGTATTAATTAACTTTTATGTATTTATATAGAAATACACAGAAATATTACATTAAATAAGATTTATTAATAATAATATTATATTTAATAAACAACTTAAATATATCTAAGAATATAAAGCCTAACCTTAAGACTTTATATTAAATAGTTAGTATTTATTTAACTCTTGTTTAATTATATAAATTATTAATTAAAGCGTTTGTTAACCCTATTAATTATTAATATTATCTTTAATTATAGGATTAAGACGGCGCTAACTATTATATTCAAATAAAGACTAATAGCTAAAGCTTTAATCTTAACGTTAATAACGATATTCGGTTTAAATAACTAAAAGACAACTTATATTTGTTTAGAAAATAAGAGTATTTAAATAATATAATTAGCTCTTTTTAAATTAGTTATATATAAAGTACTTTATTCTATTATTAAAACGTTATATAATAAGGAGGCCTAGAAATAATAACCTTTAATATAAGTATAAAATTACTCGACTATTTAAACTATATATAAATAGGCCGATAATTATCTTATACTTAGCCTATATTAAAAAACTAATATTCTTAACTAATTATAATTAAATTCCAAACTATATACTTAATCTATTAAAGCCGTTAAGGAAGTTTCTATCTTTATTTAAGTTATATATTAGCTTAAGTAGAACTTAAGGCTAGAATATCTAAAATTAAATAATAATCTACTATATCTTATAAGAGTAAATAATATATTAATCTATAAATCCCTAAGTGATTATATTCTTTTCTAGTACTTTAAGTGCTTACTTAAAGAGCAACGCTTTAAACGTTATTAATAAAGGGTATAATAAAGCGACGCTAAGAATATATTAAGACTAGCTACTTATATATAATCCAACCTTTAATAAGAATTATATAAGGAGGAACTTATAAGTATTAAAGCCGTTATTACAAATAGTACTGCCTATAAAAAATAAAGAAGTACGGCTTATAAATAAACTAGACTTAGTTATAAACTTATTTTTAATACGCTTTAAAAGTTAAGAATAAAGATTACTAATATTATAGACTTATAATTAGAGAAATTACTATTATTAATAGTGAAGATAATTTAGTTTAACTTTATTAAATAAATCTTAACGTTAAACTCTTATAATTTCTATACTTATTTTCTTATAAAAGGGAAAACTAAAGACGAGGCCGTAATAAAGACTATATTACTTATTAATTTAACGTTAAAAAGAAGCTCTATAGACTTAATAGTCGGTTTAAAGATAATTATTATTACTTTATTTAGACTTATTAAATAATAGAATAAATATAAATCTATTAAAATAATTAATAATTAATTAATAAGAGAACTTATTAGAATATTAATAATCGGCTATTAGACTATTAACTTTTATAAAGAAGTAAATACAGAATATAGTCTATTATAAATAAAGATCTAAGCTTTAACTTATTAGTATTTATTTACACTAGTTTAAATTACTTTCTATAATATTAATAATAGGCTAATATAATAATTAATATAATTAAGCTAATCGACTTCTTTATAACTCTTACGTTTAATAAGAGCTGGCTAAAATACTATTATATCTTAAGCAGCTTATTTAGAGTTCTATTTAATTATTTATAAAAAGTAATTTAATATTATTATAAAAGAGTTTAAAACTTAAAGAATTACTTCTTTTAGACTAAGGCCGCTAAATTTAAGAAAATAGAATAACTTATTAAAAGAATAGAATTTTAGTTATATAGGGCTATTTATAGCCACTAGCTTATATAGACACAAAAGGGAATAAAATAAATAATTTAAAAGGATTAAATTTAAGCCGATATTTTTAATCCGAATTTAAAGCTAATATTATATTATTTAATAATAAGATATTAAATCTATTATTATTAAAATTATATATATAAAGGTATTAAAAGATTTAACACTTATAAGAAAGAGGCTTCTTAGTCAGTTAATAACTATATCTTTTATAAGTTAAATAATCCGTATTATATATATAAGTAAGGGCTAGCCGATATAAGAGTGTCTTTATATAACACTAAGTTATTATTATTATAATAGAGTTATCTTAATGTGTAATATACTACTTATTAAGGCCTTATAATATATATTTATAAATATATAATTAAAACCAAGCCGCTTTTTAAAGTATCTTATATAAATAGCGCGAAGAAGTTCTAAAGACACTTTAAGGCTAAGCGTATAAGGTTAATAGAAACAATAATTTATACACTAGGCCTAAATATCTTCCGCTATAGTTTTAGAGTATAATACTTAAACATTAATATATTAATAATAAAAACATTTATTATTAGGCCTTTAATTAAAATTAAAGAGAATTCTAAGAACTTATATTATTTAAACACTATTAAAAAGTACTTTGTCTGCCTTATAATATATAATTAATTAATCTTCTTTAATTACTTTAAGTAATATATAATTTCGAAAAAGTAATATATTTGCTTTTAAAATTAAAGACTAAGTGTTTAAGACCGACTAAGCTATTAAATCTATTAATGAGAGAACCTTAGCTTAATATAAACAGTTTATTATAAGTTATATAATAGAGAACCGTTTTTCTTTATTTAATTACTATAGTTATAATCTTAGAATTTTAATAAGGAAATTATTAAAAGAGTAGAAATATATAAGGAACGACTCTTAGAATTAAAGCCTATATTATATATATAGGTTATTACTAATTAAAATACTATTAAGTAAATAAGTCGCCGTGTAATAAAGGCAGATTATTTAGAAATAATTTAATAAATAATAATGTTTATATTTATTCTTATATACTTTATAATATAAAAGCAACTCGAATAACTCAATTATATAAAAATGCTTAGTGTTATTAAAGGCGCCGTTCTTAATTTATAAAGAGACTAATATAAGGCGTATATAATAATTATTAAGTTAATTAATACTTTTTAATATATAAAGTAATTGTTTTTCGTTATTAGCCTTAAAGGAATTAAAAAGTCGTTTCTCTTAAAAATATTATAATATTAATACGATATGTCTTATTAAAAGTATATATTACTTATATTTATAGGGATAACGGCTTAGAATATTAATAGCTAGACTATATACTCTGCCCTCTTTATCTTTTAAAAAGAGGGAGTATATTATAATAATTTTTTTAATAATTTTTTTAAGAAGAGATAACTCCTTTTAAAATTTAAAACTCTTTTTATTAACGAGATTTTAATAGTTAAAGTTAATTTACTTAATTTTATATTATAGTTATTCTTTAAATTATTAATCGATTTACGACCTTTTAATAATTTAAATATAATATTATATAAAGACTTAATATAACTTTCGTCTATATATAATCTGTTTATCTTTAAGTTAAATCTTTAATAATTCTTCTACTTATTATTCTTAAATAAACTATAATACTAGGCAGATAAAAGATTCTTTAATATATTAAATAAAATTCGTTTTAAGAATATTAATAAAGAAGTTAAAAAAGTATTAATAGAGCACTTTATAATATATAACCTATTAATTAAACTCTGGAATACGATATTCCTAATGTTATTATTTAAAGAAGCACGGCTATTTAATTAAATAGTCTTAAATAGTATTCTAATTAATAGTAATTCTTTTATGTCTTTTATAAATAACTTTTAAAATAGCCAGCCAGTTATTATAATTAATAATAGTATAATATTTAAAAATAAAATTAAAGTAAAGGCTTTTAATATAACTCTCTTATAAATATTATTTTATTATAATATATACTTACTTTTATATTTATAATCTTTTATTATATTAAATATAATATAGGGTTAAAAGGGAGTAATATATAATAATAATATATGTTTTATTTTATTACTTATAATATAAAGGGGAATAAAGCACATATCGAGAGCAGGACGTCGAATAAAAGTAAGAATAAAAACAAGACCACTTAAAGAGGGAATAAATAAAATCGATAATAAGAAGGCTTTAGGCTAATTCTTTATATTTATTTTAATAGACTTTAAAACATAGATTAAAAGTTAAGTTATAAGGTAGGTTAAAAAGTGTATTAAGTGTATTATTATAAAAGTAAAAAGAAAATAATAAGTGTTGTAACGAGTATTACACCCTTTATTAATAAGTCACTTAATTAACTAGTTACTTAACTTTAGCCTTATTATATTCGTCTCTTTATTTACTTCTACTCGTCTTTAAGTAGCTTACCAAGAGTAAATAAAACCTATAGCCGTATATAATACCCCCCTTTATTATCTTTCTTTTTATAAAATTATTCTTTCTTTATAATAAAACTTTAAGACGTTAAAACTATTAATTCTATTAAAATTATTAAAATAAACGTCCTTTTTATTAATTCTATTATTATTAATGCCTTTAAACCCTTTAAATAAATTAAGATAATCACCTTTATTATTTAATTCGCTTAAAGGCGACCTTACTATTACTATTAACCCTTTTATTAATCCTGGCTTTAATAATTTCGACGAAAATCCTCTTTAAAATAATTAATAAGATTAACTTCTCCCTTTTATTAATAAGTCCTTTAGAGAAATAGGCCTTTAATATTATTGACTTTAAGCTTTCGGCCTTATATTATTATTTCTAAGCACTTAATACTATTGATTTTAAGTACTTAATTATAAAAATAATAAAGTCTTTTAACCTTTTAACGACCTTAGAATAATAACGACAAGTCTTTACTCCTTTAAGAAGTGTCTTATTAACCTTTGCCTATAGAGTTAATACTTTATAATTACTTTGTCTAAGTTAATTCGACTTTAATAAAACCGACTTTTAACTTAAAGATAATTATAGAGATAAGGTTTCTATTCTTTTAAGAAGTATCCTTTTAACGTTTGCCTATAGAGCTAATACTTTTATAGCCCCCTTATTTAAATCCATTGACTTTTTGTCTAATAAGTTATATTCTTATTTACTTTTAAGTTTCCTTGATATTATAAATCTTTAAAACAAAGCTAATAGTTTTATAAGACTTTTGTTTAATAATCCTTTAACCTTTAATATTAAATCATTTTCTTCGAACTTAAGTAAATTAACGCCTTTAATCTTATTTAAGTATATTAATTAGACTTCTTTTAATTAATTTTAAGTCTTTTTAATATTATAAATCTTTAAAATAAAGCTAATAGTTTTTATAAAGCCTTTAACTCAGAAACTATTTAACCTTTAATAACTTAATTAATGCCCTTAATCTCGTTTAAATATATTAATTAGACTTCTTTTTAAATAATTCTATATCTTTCTTAATTATTAAATAAGAGTAGAAATTCACTGACTACTTTTAATATAGTCTTAAGTTATTGACTTTCTTTATTATTAAGCAGATTAAGAGAAGTATTATCTAGTTATATAACTACTCCGCTAATCTCTATTAATCTATAATACTAGGTTTTATTCCTTGCTTTAAATGGGCTTCTCTTTTATTATTGCCTTTTCTTTTGTCTTTGCCTTAAGTAAGCTCTTCTTTTTATTAATTATTGCTTTTATTTCTTTTTATTGCTTTTGTTTTTATCTTGTTTTAAGTGGGCTTTTTCCTTTTTATTGGCCAGGGTATACTCTTATAAGCCATTTACAGACTGAAATCGATAACTTCGACCTTAGCGACAATTTAATACTAGATCTTAAATAATAAGCGTTGGCTTTTTACCCTTCTATTATAAGTTTATAATATTCGGCCTATCTTCTTATATATAACATAGTTTAAGAGTTGTTATTTCTGGCTTCTTCTTATATTATTTTCTTATTTAGAGTTTACTTTAAGTATAAGAGTTCTCTTAGATATACAGTGTATTTAATAGTGTATTAAGACACTATTATAATTCTCTTAAGGGAAAGCAAGTGTTTAAACTATAGTTATAGCCTTTCTTTATATAGCGGGGCGTTTGAATTATATATAACTGGCCTATAAAACTAATATAAAATTATAAAAAGACTTTTTATATAAACTAATAATATTTATTCTTTAGTAATAAAGAGCACTTTAATAAAGTAATAAGGTTAAATCCAACATTATACTTTGGTTAAGATCTTTCTCCCTTTTATAAAGTCTTTTTAAATTAGTTATCCTTTAATATTCCCTTTAGAATTAGTCTTTATAGTCTGTAATCCGTCTTTATATTCTAGGATTATTTACTATTTTAATTAAATCGCTTATTATAATTATTATGGCTTTTATTATTATTAAAGCGAGTATATTAACTTTATTGCTTTAATATAAGAGTAAAGACTTATATAATAAATCTAATATAGGCGGTATTTATTTATAACTATTAGTCTTAATATTATTATCGCTTAGGAATTTATAATTATATAATGTTTTAGTCTTATACCTTAATGTCTCTTAAGTGGTTAAAATAAAAGTTAATATTAAGACTAGAAATAATATTATTAAGAGAGTAAAAGTATTATTTTTTTTAATAAAATAATTTTAACTTACTTTTAAAGAACATTTTATATAATAATACTCTATTAGGCTTAAGTTCTTTTAACTTATAATAGTCTTTTTCTTTATTAGTATTATAGACTTAATAAGGCCTTAGTTATTTAAAGTTTAACTTTTTATATAAAGATATATTAATCTCTTAGATTAAATTATAGCGGAGTATAATATCTCTCTTCTTAAAAGGTCTTGCTTTAATTTTATATTAGGTATTAAATGCTTCTTTTTCTTTTTGCCTTTAATAAGTCTTTTAATAAATAGCTTCTTTAATATCTTTTTTTTATATTTAGAACTATTAAGCTTATAGCTTAAATAGCTTTAATCTATTTATAATCTCTTTTATAAAGATAGTCTTTTAAGCAGAAAACCTTGATTTAATTAATAAAATAAGTTCTCGTTTATAAACTATATAAAATAACATATATTTAATAGGTTTGTAAACTATAGTTCGGTCTATAAATAACACTATTACTAAGTTTATAATCTAATTATTATTAAGCTTAAATAATGTGTCTTTTAAGGGTTTATAACCTCGCTTAATTATTCTATTTATAAGAGCGTAATATATAGAGATCTAGATTCTATTAACTCTTTATTTATTAAGAAGATTAATTACTTCGCCTTTAAACTCTCTTCTTTTATTAAGAACTATTTATTAAAAGATTTTATAATAGTAAATAATATCTTTTTAAATAAATAGAGTAATAGTCTTAGCTTCTTTATTTAAGACAACTTTAGTTTTAACTTAGTTACTTATATTGTTTTAGGCTATTATTAAGTATTACTTCCCTCTCTTTAATAATATATAAGTAATATTAATGGCCTATTTCTCTATTAGGCTATTAGAAGCAGTTAGATATAAAGCCTCTTCTTTATATAATATTAATCGAAATTAATATTCTAAGCATGTCTTAATATAATCCTTAACGTTATTATAATATTTATTTTAAAAGTATTATTATAAGAGTTAATAATAAATGCTGTTCCTTCCTTTATGTCCACTTTAATATAAACGTCTCTTAAAATCTAGGCTCGTATTTCTTTTTTATTAACTATTAATTTAATAGATATCCCTTTTATTAATATATACTATAGCCTTTAATTATAGACTTTATATTTTAATACTTTTCTTTTAAATTTATAGAATTCCGTTTTATTTATATTCTTTAGCTTTTTAAATATAGTTAAATAAATAGTAATTCTAATTAATTCTTTATTATACTTAGTATTAAAGATAAGCGTCTTATATTTTAAGTCTTTATTCGAGCTTAATTCGTTATTAAAATCGACTTCTTCGCCTTTATATAATTTAATAACAACGTCTTTTATATATTAAAGTTTTTATTTTTTATTTTAAAGCTCTAAGTTCTCTTTTCTACTTTAGTCGTCTTTACTTTAATTAGCTTTAAGACTTATAGGGCAGATTTTATAAGCTCTAAACTTAAATAGAATTTAATCGTTAATATCTTTTTTTTTTATTAAACTTAATATCTTCTAGGTATCTAAGTCTTTATAACAGTGTATTAGCCGCCATATATTATTTCCTAAGTATATATTATACTTTAAAGTCGAATAAATATATTTAAGCTAGCTATTATATAACCAGTGCTTTAAAGTAATTAATAGCTGCTTTATTTAACTATGCCACAAATATATTTATATTAGTTTTAAGAATAAAGTAATATTTAATAAGAAAGGGCTATAGCTTCTTTAGGATTTTAAGTACCCCTTTATATTCTCGCTTTATAACGTTATACTTCCTTTTTACTTACGACTAAATATTACTCTTATAATATATAAGGCGAACTTTCTTAGATTTAATGTCTTTTTAACCTAGATATTCTCTATACCTTTTTAAGCTAATGTTTACCCTAATTATAATCTCTTTTACTTTAATATTATAGTCGATTTTAATAAGTATTAGCGCTGTGACTAATGCTTATTATAGCGCCTTTATTGCTTTCCTTTATATTTAAGTCTTAATACTATTTAACTTCTTTTTTAAATAGCTTATATATTAGATTTATAATAACTTTAAAGTCTTTAACTTAGATTTTAAAGTAATTATATAGTCTTAGAAATCCTTTTACTTTCTTTATATTTTTAAGTGTCTTTTAATTTATAATTTTAATTACTTTATCTATAAATAATTCTCTGTCTTTTAAATTATAAATAAATTTAATAACGTTTAGGCCGTTTTTATAAAATTAAGACTTAGTATTAATAAATGCTTTAGCTCTCTTAATCCTTTTTAGCGTTTTATTAAGGGTTTAAATGTGTTTTAAAATAAATCTTTATATATTAAAAAGTGCTTCTTTTTAATTATAGTTAATATATAGTCTTTTTATATTAATATTATTAAAAAACAATATTATTACTTTAGGATTAATGTCTTTTAATATTAGGCTTATAACTTTAATAAACTATATAATAGAGTTAATAGCCCTTTATAATAATATAGTATTTTATAAGAGTTTAAATAATGTAAAGAATACTATTAAATCTTTACTTTTAAAGTAAAGTAACATTTAATTATAATTAAAGTATAAGTCGACTAGACTTATAATATAATAGTTTATAAACTCGTTTATTAATTCGTTAATAAACGATAGGAAATTAATATCTCGTTTTGTTATTATATTTAAATGTGTAATTAAATTAATTAGTCTATATTCCCTTGGTTTCTTCTTTTTAATTAAGAACTATAGATTCTTATATAGTCCTTTAAAGTACTTTAATACTCCCTTATTAAGTCGTT
>Ga0302221_10002487_pt1 | contig 11468 bp, 14 predicted proteins | sample II_Palsa_E2_1_FD_193517 | JGI IMG/M metagenome (GOLD analysis project Ga0302221, IMG submission 193517) | Peat permafrost microbial communities from Stordalen Mire near Abisko, Sweden - II_Palsa_E2_1 | ecosystem: Environmental > Terrestrial > Soil > Palsa > Peat permafrost | place: Sweden...
AATCTGAAATCTTAGCATGATGAATCAGTACCTCGCTTCTCACATTTTTTAGCTTTTTTTATCATGCGTTTTATAGTTTACTCTTAAATTACGTGAAAAACGTATTTTAAGAGTAAAAGAATCAATGCTAAGACTAGTAATAAATGAATTAATCCACCGCCTAAGCTAAGAGAGAATCCTGCGATCCACAAAATGATTAGTACGATGACAATGATTTCTAATAATCCCATGTGTTATCACCTACTTTCGGGAACAAATAAGATGTGGTCAGGGTAACGGGACTTGAACCCGCAAATGAAGTTTTGAAGACTTCTAGTTTGCCATTAGCTTACACCCCGATAGGTATTCGTCTTCCACATAGGATAAAACTAATACTTTGCGCCTTGTACGGGAGTCGAACCCGTTGTATCTCCCGTGACAGGGGAGCATCTTGCCGTCTGATCCACAAGACATTATATGTTTTTAGTTCTTTTTCTTTCCTTTAAACAATCTAATAATAAGAACAATTATTGCTATTACTAAAAGAATGTGGATAAATGCTCCTGCAATATGTAATAAAAATCCAATAAGCCAGAGTGCAGCGAGAAGAACAATTAATCCTGTTAATAACCCCATAGACCTCCTTTCTTTTTTAATTAAGAGTGGATGGACGGCAGTACCCATCATCGTAAGACTTTCGCTATTAGCATAATGATGAATACGTTTTTCATCACTTAGGCTTCGCGACCACTAATCTACTCATCCCCAGCAGTAGAGCCATTTCCTGCATTTCACCCTTGGTTGCGGAGACAAGATTTGCACTTGTGTCTTCAGGATTATGAGCCCTGCGTCCATACTACTAGACCGCCCCGCGTCTATAATAAGTTACGTAATTAAAAGTTTTACGTCTATGACAGTTTGCACATCTAACTACGCATTTATTGATTTCTTCTAATATTCTTTTCCAAGAATAAAAGGTATATAACATTTTTGAGACGTTCATTGTTTTATTACCTTGATGATCAAAATCTAAAACAATTATGTCTTGCTCTCCACAATCTATGCAAGAATGAGTTTTTAAATATTCAACTATGTTTTGTTTATTTTTAGTTAGAATTCTTTGATTCTTAGCTTTAATCCAAGCCTTTCTTTCTGGCTTAGCACTATTCCTTGCATCTATTTCTCGTCTGCATTTATTACAGTAAGACGATTTACCATCTTTTTTAGGTTTATCGCTACAAAATTCATCTAAAGATTTTTCTTTTTTACAATTAGCGCAACGCTTCACTATTTAATTATATGGATAGGTTATGAGCCTGTCAATATAGATATATTAATTGAAACTGAGGTCAGTAGTCTCAACAACCCCATCCAAGTGTTGCCACCTCTTTACAATTTGCTTCTGTACTTATAAAATTATCAATTAATATATTTCCAATAATCATAACAGCAATCGCTATTATTATTATTTTAATTATAAATTTTAACATTTTTTATCATCTCTTTTTCTCTTATCAAAAGCTATATGATGCCTCTAGCATAATTCCTACCCCGCGGTATAAACGTTTGTTTTTTCTGGTATGGCTAACCTGTTACGGGAATTACCCCTCGCAAACGTTTTGAGCGCTTAGAGAGAATCGAACTCTCACTATCTGATTGGAAATCAGAGGCACTGCCATTATGCAACAAGCGCATTTCCAGTTCTTGTCTCTTGACTTTTCGCCCTATCGCTAGGGTCGCCAGTCTAAATTCAAGATTAAAATCTTTCAAGAACTGTAACTATTGGAAGTTAGCTGGTATCATGTACACGATCTGCTAACTCTATTAAGTACACCATAAGTACACCAATAATATGAGCGGAATACGGGAATCGAACCCGTTGCCTATTCCTTGGCAAGGAATCGTAGTGCCAATCTACCAATTCCGCATGGGCCAAGCTTGCATCGGGATGATTAGTCACGCAGGTGCGTGGTAAAGTATCACTTTACCTACTTGGCTTTGTGGCAAGGCTAAGAATTGAACTTAGCATCCTCCACGTATAAGGTGGGGTGTCTTACATATAAACGACCTGCCTGGCGTTTGGGTTTTTATAGTGGTTGTCCCATCCCTGACCCACTATTGTCCGAGGGGACAGAATCGCACTGCCTGTCTCTTGTTTTTAAGCAAGCGTCCTCTACTTAAACGATCCTCGGGTGCGGGCGGATATTTTGAGTTTAGGCGAAGAAGTTCTTACGAACCATCTTTCGAAGTCTCGCCTTGTTCAATATATCCGACCTTTTTGACAGCGACAGCTTTTTCATAAATAAAGGCGAACCTCTATCTTTCTCTTTAACCTTAGTTCTGCAATCGTACTCTATCTTGGTGACTAAGGAATACTGTTCTTTATAATGCTTCAACCTACATAACATAGATTCCGTCGCATTAGTATACGCAAGTCTTCTGTCGGTTAACTCTGCGTCATTGGGCTATTACGATTTACCCAATCAGGTGGTCTCAATAGGATTCGAACCTATGGTCTCTCGCATGTCGAGCGAGCGTTTTTCCTCTAAACTATAAAACCGTACCGAGATATTCCGAATGTTAGCGGTGTACACCGCTTTACTACACTAAAGGCTATTTTACTTTTATTCACCTTTTATCTCGTTGTGGACCAGAGAGGATTCGAACCTCCGACCTTTCGCTTGCAAAGCGATTGCTCTTCCACTGAGCTACAAGCCCATTTGTATAGCGATATGATTGACTCGACAGATAGGGCCAAATCTAATCTTCTAGACTTGTTCGTGCTCTACCAGCAGTATGTTAAAGATTCGCTATACCGTTAATACTAACTAATATTAGTATATCATACTTGTAAAGTCAAGAGGATATTATAATATAATATTCTCTATTGAACTTGAGTTGGCGCCGTAGTCGTTGTTGACGTACCACTACCTGTCTCACCTTCTTGTGTGACTGCTGTTGTGCTGACTGTATTATTAAAGACTTCGTGGACACCTGCTCCTGCAAGCCCTACGAAAATTCCAGTAACAACATTAAGCCCTTCAACTTGAAAGAGCCCTGCGATCCCACCAATAATGGCGGCTACAAGAATGGTAACACCTCCATTGATTTGTGGAATGTACTGCTTAAAGAATTGTACTACTCCTATAATAGCCGATGTAACTAATATGTAATTCATATTCTCACCCCCTTTAATGCACTAAGCTAATTCCTACTGCTGCAAAGATTATAAGCACAACACCTATGATTAAACGAATTCCATCAGCTACAAATGCTCTTCCTGGGTATGAGTAACCAATAGAGCTAATTGTAAAATAAAGACCTAATAAATATTCGATTTCTACTCCTGTCATACTTTCACCTCCCTCCTATTAATTTATCACTTTGAAAGGCTTTGTTACTGTATAATATTGAATTACTCTCAAAGGATTAGGGCGATATTCTACGGTAATGTATAGTTGATAAGTTCCTGGCGGGACTGTTGGCGGAATATATGTATCAGAGATTATTCTTTTCTGACATCCAATAGGAAGATTTCTTTCCACAGGCACAAGGGTATAAACGCTCTGTCCAACAAGTGTAAGAAAGACTAATGAAAGATCATCTTTATATTTACAATATTTAAGCTGGTACTGTAAAAAGCTACCTGCTGTTACTGTTTTTGTTACCACTGGAAAAACCGTTCCATATGGATAAGAAACAATATTTTGGGGAAAGAAAAGCCAGTAACTCGAGATTACCATTAGTGCTATTACACCAATAAAAGCAATTCCAGATAATATAAAGAAAAAACGATTCATTTTGCTCACCTTTTTAAATCTCTGACTTAAGCCATTGAATAAATTGAGCAATGGGATCACGAGACTTTGTTACGATTTTTGTTTTGATTACCACAGGCTTGCTGCTAGGGATACTGTTCGTAGCACCTATGACAGTTGGCGAAGTACTAACGATATAGGTTGGCGATGACGTAGCAGTTGTTGTAGTGACCGTAGGGCTTGGCTCAGGTTCTACTGGCTCTGAAGGAACAACAGATTCTGGTGGTGTTTGATTGGGTTGACTTAGTGGCGTAGTTGAAGTAACTGGCACTTCTGGTACAGTAGGAGTGGGAGCACTAGATTCTGGTGTTGTTGGTACAGGAGTTGGCGAAGATGTAACTTTAGGGGTTGGTGGCTGATAACCATATGCTTGGAACTGTTCTACTGTACCAAAGAAGGCATCTCCATCAACGCCACCTTCGATTCCTGGAACGGTCTGACTATCTGTCCATTGTTGGATTGCTGCTGTTTGCCAAGCACCACCATTAAAATAGTTAACAGTGGGATCACCTGTGTAATCAGCAATCCATAGGGCATAGCCAGCATTAATGACTGGTGTCCAATCATAGTCTTGGCATAATGCTTGGTTTAAATAGATAAATGGTTTTGTTCCGTTGTAGTGACTAGTGACAGCGTCAAGCCATTCTTTACTCCAAGTAACAGGGTCAGAATAGGTTACTTCAAAATCTAAAGCTAATATTTCACTTTGTAGGATTGGATTACCATCAATAAGATTACAAAAATAATTTGCCTCTGCTTCTGCTGAATTACCAAGGTCGGGATGGGCAAAGTGATAAAAGCCACGAAGTAATTGATAGTTTCTTGCTTGTTGGCGATTGTTACCAAACCAAGCGTCAATAAGGCCAATGCCTTCAGTAGCCTTCATAATAACGAAATTAGTATTTTCCTTATAAGTAGGCCAATTTATTTGTCCTTGAAATTCTGATATATCATTGCCGAGTATCATATCAGACTAATTGTACGTGAATCTTGTCAAGTTTTTTTTATCCTTATAACTTTATAAGAGGACTTTATTTGCCATCGAGGATAGCGTGGGCTACTGCTACAAGAATAGTATATACAATAATAAAATAAGGAACGAAACTTGTAAGACTAAAGTTCGAAAGAACATTAGTGAATTGTGTAGCGCTTGCTCCAAGAATAACATACAAGGCAATTTTTACTAGCAATGGAATATCTGTTTCATGAAGACCATAACCATCTTTTGACTTTAAGGGATCAGGAGGCGTTATTACTTTAACATTAATTGCTGGTTTTACTTCTATCTCCTCTTCTACTTTTTTGGGCTCTTCTATTTTCTTCTTTCGTTTAGATTTAGCTTTGGGTTTGAGTCCTTCTAATAACTCTGATGGCTTTACTTCTTCTGATACCACTTCTATTGGTTTTTCTTTTATCTCTGATACATGGACGCCATTGACCTTTGCAATAGGCTCTTCTTTCTTTTTTAGTTCAGGATTTGGCTGAGTTTGGCCTCCTTGATCAAAGAAGGCGCTGAGTAATTCTCCTTGTGCATTTAGTTTGTTATCTGTAAAGATACCATCTGAGAAGTCTAGGCCGTCATTGTAGTTTACTCCAGTAAGAATACCTTTTTCCCGTAGTCGAGAAAATGTTTCGAAATATTCTGTAGCCACTAAGTTAGGATCTGTTACTAGAAGACTACTAGGGGGCATTGACCATCCATTCAGAAAGATTGGTAAGTGATAAAGGGTATAAAACTCGTTAAGTTGCTGTTCTATTTCTTGTGGTGATTGTCCTTTATTATAGTAAGAGATTGAAAGATTGCCAGTGAATCCAAATGAAAAACCAGGAATCCATCCAGAAGCAATGTCTTCATACATATTTGAAGTAAGACCTGTATTTACTTTTTTGAAGGCTGTCATGAGATCACAAAGCTTTTTTAATTCCAAAAAGAAGCTAAGGAATTCTGCTTGCTGATTAGACTGTTGACTGGACTTTGGTAAAAATAGATTATTCTCTTTAAGAGCGCTGGTTGTATCAGGAATAATCCCCAGAATGTCATTTTGTTTAATGCTTCCAAGATGCATATTGAGCCATTGGTAAGTTCTACCCATCCATGTATTGCCATTATCAAAGGCGGCTGTGTCTGCTGTTCCAGGTGGTGTCGTTTTATCAAAGCCAAAATCATACATATTTTTTATTCCACAGAATGTGCCTTTAAGATAAACATTTGTACCTGTTTCGTGAATTGCGTCTATCCAGGCGCGAGTAAATTCATCGACAGTAAGCGGTGAGGGAACATGTCTGTGTGCTAAAAAGTCTTCGTTTTGGTCAAGAGGAACAGCTATTGCAACATGAGTAGGATGTAAGTAATTAACATATGCCTCAACAATGGTTTTGATTTCTTCTGCGGTGGGTTGTTTGTCGACTGTGAGCTCGTTATATTTACTCAGATCAATTGATTTAAACTGAAGCGACTTCATAATGATTTTATAACAGAATTTTATGCAAAAGTAAAGGTTTGGTTATTTATTTTACTGTGAAGGACTGAGTTTCAGTAGCAACTTGAATTGTTCTAAACTGATTGATAAGAAAATTTTGGACAAAAATCAATCTGTATATTCCAGGCGGCGTATCTGCTGGGATCTTCCAGTTCTCAGATATCATAGAATGACAGCCAGGAATTGAAATAGCCGTTCTGGTTCCAATGGTAAGAGAACTACCATCTGCAATACCGCCAACAACTTGCGATTCCCCTACTAAATATTTACAATAGCTAACTTTAAAGGGGATGGCCTGACCAGGATTAAATATTTTTCCAATAGTAGGAAATGGTAAATTTTTATAAACTATAGTTTGGACTGGGTAAAAAAGAAGATAATAAATATAAAACAATAGTAGGATGGCTAAAAGAATGGCAATCCTTCCCAAGAAGTAGAAAAAGATATTTGTATGACTCTTTTTCTCTGCGTATGGTTTTTTCTTTTTCATTTTATTATTGTACCATCTGTTTTATTCCCAACAAGTATAAACTTTTGACTGTTAAATTCTGTGGTCGTAGCTCGTAGAGGATTTACTTGATATGTAATTGTCCAATGAAAATAGTACTGGTCTGTATAAACCACATATGGCAAGATTAACGGCGCTCTTAAATCACTATTACATCCTTCAACTGTCATATCTTGGTAAGGGGGCAAAACGATTACATTTCTACTACTAATTAGTTGCCATGTAACATATCCTTTAATGTTGCTGTTTTTACAATAGCTAATATCAACTATCTGAACGTCACCATTATTTACCTTTGCTTTTTCTACAGGAACAGGATTATTTTTTATTTCAAGAGTATTTGTTGGTGTAAGAGCCCAAAAAAGAGAAATTGATAAAACAATAACTGCTAACAATAAAATAAAAAAAGAAATCGTATAAACAGATTTCTGTACTGCTCCTAATGAGTGTTGATTTTTTTTCATACTATTTACCTCCTGTTGGTACACTTGTCACAACCTGGGTTGGTTGTCCTGGATGAACGATAACTAAAGCTAAGATAGCTCCTATTACAGCAATAACAATAAGAACAACGAAGCCATAAACCAAATTTTTTACTGGTGTAAATTCTTCTTTTTTAACAAAGTCATCTTTCAAAGCATCGTTAATGTTTTTTACATCAGATTGAATATTCTGAATATTTTGAGCCATCAAAGCAAAACTTACTGCATCCTCCTTTGAAAGCTGTGTTTGATCTTTTGCGTTTGCCATTTTTTTAGTTTATCACATTTAGAACAATGCCATAATCGGACTATTATTTTGTAATACGGGATCAAATCGAGTGCTTGCCGTTGGATTTGTACTGCCCGATGGCGCAACAAGATAATCGATATGGATACGTCCATTTCCACCATTACCACCGAAATTACTTGATCCGCCGCCTGTTCCTCCTACTGCTTGTACTGAGGTTTCGACAGTAATAATTTGTCCTTTCAAAAGAATAGATCCTCCAGAGCCTGCCCCACCATTAGTGTCTGTTGCTCCATCTCCACCAGCACCGTTGGTTCCATTTGCTCCATTGGAAGTACATGTTCCTGTGAATGTGATAATTGGCGCAACTAACAAAATGATTCCTCCAGAATTTCCTCCTCTACCTGATGTTCCACTACCTGTATGGTTTGCTCCTGAAGCTCCTGCTCCTCCCATTGAGAGTATTTGTAATTGTTGATTGGCTGATGCATTTGCGTCAGCATTACCTGCACTCCCTCCAGCGGCTCCAACGCTTGCTCCAGCTGTTCCAGCTGTTCCAAGGGATCCTCCTCCTCCTGATGAATTAGCGCCACCTCCACCACCCGCACCATTTCCGTTAGGACTTGCAGAGATACCTCCTCCTCCTGATGAAGATTCACCTTGAGCTCCGTTATTATTATTTCCTTGGCCTGCTCCACCCCTGAACCCTAGAGTGGCTACATTAATATCTCCTGGGCAAGTTATAGAGGTTGTTGCAAATGCTCCATAGAATCCACCGATAGATCCACCCCAGCCTTGGGCTGAAAGCGTTGATCCTCCTTGAATGGTTAACGTTGCATATTCTTGCATTTGGTAGATGAACGCTCCTGTGGTGTAATTAATCGTAAGAGGGTAAGCCATTGTGAGAGCAGTTGTCCCTCCTCCCGATGCAACTTTATTGAATTCCCAATCTGGATTTGAGGTAGAGCCTGTTCCTTGTGCTTGAATGATTACCACAAGCATTCCGTTTGCAAAACTAGTATTGTTAGCAGTTAAAGTTGTTGAAGAAGCAGTACCTGAAGCTGTAGCAAACGCTGAATTATCTGTTATATTAGTTGAAATTGTTTGTCGTCCAGCTGTTGCATAGCCATACCTATCTAACCAAGTTGATGTGTCGTCTGACCTGAATTGTCGTTGTGCCATAACATATACCCCTTAGAATCCTGTCTGATAGAATCCGATATATTGATCAAGAATTGTGTTCCAGACAAGACCAACGACGTCGACAGCCGCAGGTGTTGTGGACAAAATCGGCGCAACATTATTACTCCATAGAACATTAGGCCATCCGTTACTTGCAACGGTTCTACTCCCACTTGCGTCTTGAGTAAGGAAAAGAAGATATTTACCTCCTCCTATTGGATTAGCAAGACTGAAGACAACATTGTTTTCGTTTAATGTGAATGCTTGAGTGATACCTTGAGTCCAGTCGATTGAAGGCGTTGAACCTGAGTTACCATTATTGACGAATGATGAAGATCCAATCTGAATACTTGGACCTGTTGGCTGACGTAAGAATAAATTACTGCCAATAGTATAAATTTCTGTAGTGCCTGCGCTTGGATTTGCAGGAGGCGAAGCTTGGTCTGTAAATATCATATACTGTGGTACTGATACTGTCTGTCCAGTTGTGAAGAAAGCAAAAGTACGCTTTGAAGTAATCATGGCTGAAGTAATAGAGCTAACACCATTGGGAATCCATGTTGGCGATTGTCCAATCTGACCCAAGATTAGATAGGGGTTGCCTACACCAATAGCAGCTTGAATTTGTGCTCCTGTAGGGGCTTGTGGGCTAGCAGCAGGTGTTCCTTGAATATCTGCTAAAAGAGAAATGTTGCTTCCATCTGGCGCTGGTGAGAGAGCAAGATCAAGATATGAAATAATATAATCAATTCTTGGCAAGCCAGAAGAATTGTTAGCAACAGTAACATTAAGAGAAATTGATTGATACGTTCCATACATGTTTGTTGCTGGCGAGGTAGTATTTGGCATCCAAGATCGTCCTGAGCCAACAGCTACAGTCATGTTTGGCGTACCTTGAGCTGTAACAAGATAATCATTTGCTCCAACAATCCCTCCAGCAGCATTAAGAAATGAGAGGGCAAGACCATTTAGATCAGCATCAATAACGCTGGTCATCCCATCTAAGATTAAAATCTTACTATTTGCCATATCTTTATGATTTTATCTGTTTTTTGTCAATTAATTTTATGGACTGGTATTATGAGTAATTGTCCCTTTACATTTAAGATTCCCTTTTGAATCTAATGATGCAATGATTGCATTTTGTGCGTTCAAAAAATTAATTCCTCCTCCAGAACGAGAAGTCATAATAACTGAACTCCCTGTAGGGTTGCCGTTCAGATCACTATTAAAAATAATTTGTCCAGTTGAACCAGCGCCAGTAACAGTAATATTGATAAAAATATAAGTCTCAGACTGATTACCATTTGATTCTGATTGATACGATTGCAAGTTTGCTATTTGCTGAATTAAATTATATTGTGCTTTTTGTGTTATTCTTGTTCCTGCCATTATTAACCTCCTCCCCCTGACGTACTAAGATTGTATCCTGCCAGTACGTTATCACCTTGGATTTCAATAGTCTCAACACCATCATCATCAATAGTTACATCTATTTCTTCAATACGGTACGTGTTTGTAAAATTAAGAGCTGGCGCTCGTGGATCATTAGCAACAATGTTTATCTGATCGCCAATGCCATATGAGCCAAGTGCTGGTGGTAAGTTACCGTCAAGATAAATTGCTGGCAGATCAGATGGGTCTTTATTAAGACTAATAAATTGTTGGGCAAGTCCAGTAAGAGTAGGCAGATCTGAAACATCTGGCTGGCTTTCATCTACTTGTCGAAGGCCATAAATAAAGATTGAAGTATTATCTCTTTCAGTAGCAACAATTTGAGCTGTCCCTGAGCCTTGTCCACGCATCCATACTTCGTTATACATCTGTGTTCCATCTTTAGGTTTCTCAAGCTTCTTAATGTTCCCAGGATAACTAAAGTTTAAACTGGTGTTATCCATTCCAACGCCAGGGTAGTAAACATTAAAGGTTTTTGTCAGATAGTTAGTGTTTGGATCGATGCTGACATTAATTGCAAAGTCGATGCCATTATAAGTTGTAGACAAGTCTTCAATTGCAGCTTTGATATGTTTGTATTGATCAAAGGTTGGCGATAACCTAAATGAAGGCTGAATTGTCCCTAACTGAATACTATTGTACGTATTCTTAGTCATTTGATACGAATTATCGTTGAGAAGAACAAAAAATTGAATATCTTGCCCTTGAACGAACAAGGTTGGATTTTGAAGTGAAGTTGCCTGCCCGTTGAGATAATAATTACCACTAAGAACCTGAAGCGTTAAGCCGCTCCCTTCAGATTGAACGGTATCAAGACTGATAGATAGCCAGTATTGTTGGCCTTGGATAAGACTAACATTAGCCGACGAATAGTCGATTTCAAACCAACCAAGTGCATTTTGAACAGTAGCTACGGTAATTTGAATATCTGAAAATGGGATTGTTTTTATTGAATTAGGTACGACTGAACCTTTTGGCGTCCCATTAAGATCATTAACTATTTGTACAATTACGTTGCCAACGGTTAAGGGTGTAGCAGGGATAATAGAATAGGTACTGGTTGTATCAGGAGTTAATGCCCATTGTCCACTTAGTCCAGGTGTCACCATATAGGTACTTGTTAAATCTGGGTTAACTTGCCATTGTCCTTCTATATTAATTTGGGTAGCTGTATTTGAAACAATAGTTGCTGCATCGCCATTATCTGTACCACTGGTAATTGAAATTGTCTGCCCTACAAGTGCATTAACTAACCAATCTTGATTTGTGTCGATAAGAGCACTTTCAGCAACAAGAGGATTTGATGGGATTTCGCTT
>Ga0302221_10002490_pt1 | contig 11463 bp, 2 predicted proteins | sample II_Palsa_E2_1_FD_193517 | JGI IMG/M metagenome (GOLD analysis project Ga0302221, IMG submission 193517) | Peat permafrost microbial communities from Stordalen Mire near Abisko, Sweden - II_Palsa_E2_1 | ecosystem: Environmental > Terrestrial > Soil > Palsa > Peat permafrost | place: Sweden...
CGGCATGATCCGTACCAAAAACCCACCAACTGCGACACAACACAAAAGGCATTAGCACTTAATGAGAAGGATTAGGCGACCTGTGTATAGCTGTATGCTTGTGGCTTGCAATATCTTTTGAGATTATATAAAACCAGGTATAAACATAAAGCTTGCTTGGCTATAAAATCAGCTAACCGAATATGTTCTTGCTCGGCTGCTGCTATAAAGAGAACTCTATAACTTGCATAAGACCTTATCTTTTCATGCTCAGCCAAACTTGCTTATTCCTAGCCACACCAAGTGATTACATTGGGATGCCTGATGCAGAATTCATCTAGCATTGCTCTTTACTGCTAGGCCCCCGAAATTCGAAGAACTTGCAATGTCAACAATGCAGCAAAGGGGTAAATCTTAGGCATTAGGTTATACAATAAGCAAATCAACAAAGAGAAGGGGCAAGATCTTTAAATTTCACTTGCTGCAGTGAGGATCTTATAGAAGAACAGCAGGAGAATTATCCAAAATAGATTATATAGCTGATAATTGACAAGGCAAATTGTTGAGATGCGAAATTAAATTTAGTGTCTTGTAACAGGGTGCGTCTTGCTATATAGGGACAAATGTTATATTTACAGGTGTATTGGGACACATAGAAGGAAATTGATGGATGTTTAGAGGGTCTTTTTGTAAACAAACATCTCTAAGAGGATTGTAGATTTTGATAATAAAATGTACCTATAACAACTTTACTTATAGTTATCTTATTTGGTCTTTTAAGTAATTTTGTTAAAAGTAGACTCTAAGACTAAAAAGATGGAGCAGACTTATCTGTGGCTAGCATTGTGCAAACTAGCAGCCTAGGAGTTGATTGTAGTGTGTAATTTAGACTAAGTTTGCAAAACTTTACAAACTATAGTAATTTGTGGCAACTGGCATTGTCATTTGCTATACGTCTTGATGCTATCCTTGGCTGATATGTCAAAATAGTATAAGGCGCTCAAGGAAATGCTATTAGATTAAAGAACTTCTTAGTCTTAATGCACTAGTAAATAGCTAAGAAAAAGCAAAAGAAGCATAAAACGCTTACCATTTCTGCTTAGCAACAAACAAGATTTGTTATAACTTACAAATAGATGCTACAAAAACAGGATAGACTTCATTGAAATCTTTTATAAAAATTCTTTAAAAGACTTTTAAAGCAATTATTTTAAAGCTTAGAAATTTGCGCTAAAGCCCCCCTTCTTTGTTATTTGACTGATAAAGTGTTCTTGCCTACAATTAATAGCTTAATGTTTTGCAAGTATAGTAAAGCTTTGTAATATATACACTTCTTAACAAGTTTATTCTTCTTCTTTATCTCTCTTAATATATCACTTTAATGCTTCTTATTAGCTATATTTTCCACTTTATGCAAGTTATTCTCCTTATCCGAAATTAGGAGCTTTTCTATGCAATGTAGGCATATAATGCAAAATGCTATATTAACCTTCTTTACCCTAACACTAATGCAGAGGAACTACTTAATGCCAAGAATGTAGGTGTATACTGTATTAGACACTTGTTTTTTAAGCTTTTTATAATTGCACAAGAGGCAAATTATAGTGACATTGATTGTTGTAAGTATAGCTGCTTCTTTGATATATATTTAAGGCTATTTTTGTAACTTGGTTTATAAAATATAAAGCAAAAGATTAATATATTACAACTTTTAAATAAAAAGATTTAAATACTAAGAGTTTCTTATCAAAAACTTTAATACTATTGTTACCCTGCTATTATAGTAAGCTTATTGCTACTGTTGCTGTTGCCCTAATTATAAAGCATTTGTAATATCTTCTTAATTGTATATTTGTAAAGAGTGTCTTAGAAAAGGGTTTAAGCGCAATATATTTGTGGATTCCCTTTATTTGATATTACTATTAACCCTTATTATAGCCTTACTTTATAACCCCTATGAGCTCCTAATTGCAGGAGATGCTAATAACAAGGTATAGTCTTTGTATTACTATTTTATATGCAGACAATGGGGGCACTTTTTTATAATATACAAGTGTGATAGCATATAAGCTATAAGTCCTTAGAGAAATCACAAATAAATTAATAAAGTATAAGAAAAAGACCTTGTTCTTAGAACTTAAAGCTAAAAGAGAAGAGCAAAGGAGAAGAACTAGCTATATATACTTAGCCTTAGTTATATAATATGAGAATTGTTATAGCAAGAGACTTTATAATTAGGGGTACAATAAACTTCAAAACCGGCTTCCCTAAAACACTCTCTTATAAAAAGTTAGCCCTACTTTTCTAAATTCCTTGCATATAGCTTTGCTGTTTTAAGCAAGGCATAATATAAAGGTAATGTTCTAGTTGTATAATCTGGCTCTTGCTTATTTTACTAATAATATACATATATTACTAAGCAGGTGTCTAAATGTCTAACTTAAGCTAGACATTCAAATGTAGTGCAAGAAAGTAATATTAACATCTGCAACAATCTAGTGCTAGTAGCTAAATAAATTAAAGAGGATAACTAAGCTATGGTTGACTACTAGACCTTGTATTATATACTTTCTTTTAGTGAGATCTAGCTTCTAATTCCTTTAAAAGAGCTAGGTATTTGATGTCCTTAATAAAATCAAATAGCTATTAAGTCTTTAGAAGAAACCCTTATCAAACAAAACCAACTACAAGCAGTTAATATCCAAATCTACCTTTGCCCTCTCGAAGACTTTGCCTAACCTTCTTGCAATGCTTGCGCAAATAGCTACTAAGCCTAGAACTTATAATAATTACACTATAAGATAGGTTTGTGCTCTGCTAAAAGAGTAAACTGTAGCAATAGCAATATTAGATAGAAAACATGCCCCTCTTTTGAAGCTAGCAAATAACTATAACACATATACTCTTAGCTCAGTTAATAAACACGATATTATAATAGCTTGCTTGCTAAAAGGCAAGATTACCAACAACTTAGCAGCAATTGTTGCAACTTAGATAATTGCTACTTTTCTATCTATCAAACTTGGTATAATAGTTAGTATTAGTAGTAGTATTCCTTCTAAAGTTAGACTTGGCAATATCATTGTTAGTATACTAACAGATATATTTCCTGGGGTAGTCTAGTAGGATATAGGTAAAGAGGAAGAAAGTGGTAAAGAGGGAAAATAAGTCAATTTCAAGCAAACTAGGGCGCTAGACAACCCACTAAACACATTACTTATAGTATTGTTAACTTTAGAGACAGAGTATAAAATAAATAGACCTAAGATCCCTTAATACCTAGACAATCTAAAAAAGAACTAGCTAAGGCTATATAGTTGCAAAAGCAATAAATTAAACTATAGGAGATAAGAAGTGATTTAAATACAAGGAATAAGGGTCTAAGCACCCTTGTAGCTTTGTCACATGACTTATATTATGTGCTGCAGCTATAGCTAGCACCAAAGTATACAAGATCTGATTTGCTCAAGGATATATTATTTAGACTAGAGGATAGTTATATTAGCAAGAGTACTATAGTGTCTGGAACTATTGCAGAAAATGAAGAGGAAGACAAGGAAGAAAGGAATTGCTAGTTTTATAATAAGACTAAGGCTATTAAAAGAAAACTTAAAGATATAATAGTGCACTATAGCTTAATTGCATCTAGTAATCAAGTAGTCAAGAATGCTGCCTTCCAAGATATACTTAACAAGAAACTTGGTAGGAATATACTTTGTTTCGAAATAAAAGCAGCAAGACTTATAAACAACTTCTTATATATTGTCATTTGAGGTATTTGCAACTATACTAACTTGCATAAGAACAAAGATTGGCAAGAGCATGCTATAGCTATAGCTGCAGCATTTGCAAAAGAGCTTCTCTCAATAGTGCTATTATAACAAGTAAAGCATATTGTGGCGGGGTGCCAAGGAGATTGTTGATTTCTGTCGATTTTAGAGGTTTTTCAGAGGTTCTCAGTTAGTGCTACACGTGACTGGAATGGGGGGTATAACTGCTATTTTCTGTAGCTGCGCACACTTCACTTCATAATTAATTCATACTTACTTTTGCACCTAATAATCGTACACAGTTGTTGCTAGTCTTACAGTTCCGTTTCTGCTTCTTGATTTACGCGTACATGCTTTAGTTCTTTCTTTTATTGTTGCTTTAGTTCTACATATTCGTTCTGCTTGTTGTTCCATTGCTTGGTTTCCTGGTATCGTTCCTGTAGGGTTTCTTCTGGCTGAGGTCCGCCCCCCTACAATATGCTATTTATAAAAAGTATAAGACTCTCAGTTTCCTAGATCTTAATTTACTTTTCTGACAAGTAATTATAAGTGACAAGGGTTATTTTATATTAGTTTATAGAAATCTACTAGGGAATGTTATATAAATAAAAATAATAATGTAGTCTATGCATTGCTAATAATATACAATTTTGTTAATACTCTACAAACAACTAGTGTAGGGGTGCGGACCTCAGCTAGAAGAAAAGACCCTATAAGAACGTCTCTCGGAAAATAACAAGCAAGCGACGAGTAAACGCATATGCGTATATAAAGCAATAACAAAAGAAAGAGAATTAAAGTATATGTGCTTAATCGAGAAGCAAAAGCAAGAATGCAAGACTAGCAACAAAATGTATATTAATTATATAAAGTAAAGCATATTTAGCTACAAAAACTTTACAATTATACCTCTATTTTAGTTATATGCAGCACTAGTAGAAAACCTTTAAAACCCTCTAAAATTGACTTAATTTAGTAGTCTCCTTAGCACCTTGCTATACTTGTCCCTCTTATATTTATTGCTTGCTTCAAGCAACAAAAACAATAAAACGAACTTTAAAAATAGTTTATTCTTCTTCTTTATTACTAGAAATAACTATATATTTCTTGTTATTTCTAGCAAAGAATGCTAATTTATCTATTTTACACTTAAAGTATAACTTGTTGCCTAGAAATATAGCTATTTTATTTTCTTGCAAGTATTTAAATGCAATTTTGACTTGCTTTATAGCTTCTCTTTACTAAGCAAGATATATTGCTTTATTAGCTTATATATTACTATATGCAAGCTATTTCTTTATCTTTGTATATATTGCTAAGTGTTTTGGGTGTTTTAAATATCAAATTATATTATATAAAGCTTTTATACCTTCTAATTAAATATTACTAATAAAAGACTTATCCTTAAATATATCTTTAAATTAACTAATTGCAAAGGCTTGTCAATTATTGTAAAAGATTTTAATTATATTTTATAAGACTTTAATTTTGTATATGCTATTAAATTTAACAAAAACTAAAGCAATAAAAAGTGATATCCAAGGTTTAAAGAGCTTTTCTTTCCTAATAAAACAATAAGTGTCGGTCCACCCGTAACGCGAGGCACGGCATGTTTATTTACGTGATATGCTTGTTGCGTTAGTAGGTGGTTGATTATTAGGAAGGATATCAACACTAAGGTGTCGATATACTTCCTCGGCTACCTATTCTGGACTAGCGCTGCCACGTGATATAAGGTCACGTGACTTAAAACTAGTAAATGCAAATATACTAACACTAAAGCCACTTTAAAAAGTGCTTAAAAACCCTATTTCCTCTAATTGCATATAAATTGCTTAATTAGGCTTAGCGCGTCTGTAATCTTATAGTATGCCCTTATATACTCCTCTTATTTATCTTATATACTATGTGTATATATGTCCCTATTGCATTTATATGTCCTTCTTATGCTAATAATATATCCTTATCCACGTTTTCCTTATTCTTTTACTTTTAATTATAGTATATTTGTATCGATTAGTCGTTTAAGGGCATTCGAGGACTTCGATTTTGTTATAGCGTCGGCGAGGTTCGACTTTCCCTTAATTTACTTGACTTTTGCAATTTCTCTCCGCTTATATACTTAGCAAAGGCATATAACATCGATTATTAGCCTCTTCTCTTGCATAGTTCCGAGTTTTATAAGGTATTTGTATAGTGACTTGGAATTTGTGCAAAGAATTAAGGGTAAATCGATTTTTAGGACTTTGTCGATTATTAACTTAATTAAAGCTCTTATGTCAAATTTGTGAGCTATCTTATATAAATTTAAAGCTAAAACACTTCTAATAACTCTCTTGCATTTAATAGAGCACTAATAGATAATATTAGCGTTATTTTTGCTATTTGCTAATATTAAAACGCTACCAATTTGCAATAAGAAATCTTTGTTATTAGCAAAGGAAGCATTAATAAAAATAAGTAATTGCAAGGACTCCTTATTTAGTCTCGCAAAACGCAATCCTCTAATAGCATTTTTAATTTGCTATTAAATGCGTTTGTTAAGGGCTTTTATCTCCTTTTTAGTCAATTTTATAGCTTATACTACTATAAATAAATTGTATATAGCTTCTAGTTAATAAACTAATGCAATATATGCACCTTTAGCGCGCTAAGCAATATATTAGTCCTTAATAAAGAGGTTTTGGCGTATAATCCCCTTATTATTTATTATATTAGTTTTCTTATCGCATACTAGCTTAAGGTTTTTGCATTAACATTCTTGTATAAAGGTAATACTATTATTGCTATTATCTTAACGGTATATAATATTACTATTAAATTTAAAATTATAAGTAAGGGTAAAGCATTCTTGTTCCTTTGCTATAAACTTAGCCTCCTTAAGCTTTACTTGTTCCTTTTTAGCAAAACCTTTGTCTCTTATAAAAAGTGTATTATTAGTTTGCAAGCTAATAATACTAAAAGGTTCCTTGCTATAAAGAAGGCAAGGGTTGTAAGTCGACTATTCTATTAAAAGCTCTTTTAAGTAATGGGAACAATAAGTTTTATATTAATAGTTTCCGGCTTTAAGGACATTATAAAGGGGTTTAATAACTTTAAAAATAGCCCTTTTTTAAAGTTTAAAGTGCATAACTAGTTTTCGGGGTAATTTGATATAAAAATCGCAATTTAGTAAAGTTGTTAATTATATATATACTTATAAAATGTCCTATAAGTATAATCTTGTTGTATTACTTATTATTATAGTAATATAAAGTATAATCCTTTAGCTAATGCGCTAAATAGTTAATAATTGGGTTAATATAATGCATTTCTTATTGTTATTATAGCTTAAATAACGAGTCTTGACTTCTTGCGTTTGTTTTTAGTGCCCTTATTCTTTACTTTATCGACAAACCTAGAATTAAAGATGCAAAAACCTCTTAAAACTTCGGATTTTGTCGTAATTTTAAAGATGCCCTTTTCTAGTAAACTTAAGACCTCTAATTAGCAAGAAACTTAAAACTAGTATTAGTTGTTATCTTATAAAAATATTATAATGTCACAATTGGTGGGTTCCTGGTACGGATCATGCCGGCGCTATTTTAGCTGCTCCAGGTTTTTCCTGTATATATATAGACCAGCCCCCCTTACTTCTAGGAAATCAGACAATTCTTCTTGCAGAGCTCCGCGTACGCCTTTCAGTATGCGACATATAATATAAGGGTTCTTGCGCAATTGCCCTCTATTACGCTTTACTAGTAAAGTTGCAAGTTCCTCACTTGCAATTTCCTCGGCTATATGCCCTTTACTTATAAATTTTACTTAAATACCCTCGATTTAAGTAATTAATATTAGAGTAAGGTATAGTTTAACGGAAGTTGCACGGAAAGTTATATTATTATAAAGAAGTGCAAGTATACACAATTATTTATCTATGCTAATTAGCTTATATAGTTTATCTTACTTCCTTAATTGGCTTATATTACTTTTGCGCTATATTAACCCTTTAGAATTTAATGCAAGTTTGTAAACTATAGTTATATTAGGCTTTATTTCGTGTATTAAAAGCATTATTTACTTAGCATTTAGCTTATAACTTTTGCACTTTTACTATAGCTTTCTTAATAGCTAAGGCTTATTGCGCAACTAATAGTAATAGCAAGTTATATTTAGTAATTTGTGAGTATATATTATAAATTAGTAATATTAGTATAATCTTATTAAGTCTTACTATATTGTTGATAGCTTTAAAGGCTATTTGTAAAGCTATATCCTTGCTAATATTAAGTATTTTAGTAGTAATAATAGAATATGCTTGGCATATTAGCTTATAATAGCGTTTAATAATTCCTACTAAATTATAAGCTTTAATAAGCATAATTTTAATTCTTGTACCTATTATAATCGCATATTAATCAAATTCTTTGCTAACAAAATTCTTACTAGCATTAGTAGTAATCTAGTTAAGGGGTCCTAAGTATATATCAATCTAGCACATTTTAAAGGTATCTTAAGTGTGTTTTGCGCTAATGTTTTAGAGCTATTTTCTAGCTTAATATCGGGTTCCTTTATCGACTATATGCAATACAAGTTTACTATTAATGTAAAACATATTAATAATAATAAAATAGTTAAAATCGACATTATCCTTAAAGCTAAACTCAAATTGCCCTAGTAATTGACTAAATTTCTAGTAGTAATTGCAATATTTAGTAAAATATTTAAGAATATCCCTATTAATGTTATAGCTTAATTGTTTTAAAACCTTTTAAAGTCTAAAAACTGACAAGTGGCTAAACTTATAATATAGTTGTTGCAACTTAATAGTAATTAAATAGCAAGTGTTATACGCAAAAGACTTTGTAATCTTACGAAAAGTTTAAAGAGAAGTGTCTTATAAGAGGAAAGAATAACCGAAACGTTATATTACTAGTACACTCCTAGTCGAAATGACTAAGAAATTAGTAAAGTTATTAAAGTAAACTCCTAGCTTGTTTATATTAGCTAAGCTAAATAAAAATAGAGTCTTTGCATATATAATATAGAATTTTACTTGCCTAATTAGTATTTTTACTATTATAAATCTTATAAATAATATAAAACTAATGCCGAATTATATTATAACTTGTCCCTTAGTAATTTTATCAAGGGTAATGCTATTAGTATATTATAAAGCCTAAAATTGTCTATAACTGGCAATAGAGTATTTTAAGGCTTTAATATCAATTACAACTTTATAAAAGTAATAAAAATTATACTTAAATATAGTGTCCCCAGTAGTAAAGTTATCTATTGCCTCCTCTAGTTTAAAGGGTAACTAAGATGTAAGTTAGTATATAAGAGCTTAATTATTAAAGTTATCTATAAAGGTTTTAATATAAGGAATAATATAAAGAATAATTGGTAATCTAGTTATAAAGCTCTTAACTAATATAAAAAAGAGGGGGCTAAAGAATTAGTAAATTCTTCCTTACTATTATTATCTTTATAGTCGATAAGTAAGGTTTTAAAAGCATCTTTTAAATTATTGTTATTGTTATCGAAATTGCTTTTAAAATTAGTAACATATTACTTATAACCCATATTAAAACGCTTGCTAAAATTAGATAATTTAGCATCGAATTAGCTAAGGTTTTTAGACTTAAACTGGGCCTTTTTAGCATCTTATTCCTCTTATATATGCTTTTAGGATTAGTAATTTAGTTTCTTGCAAATAAAGCATAAATTCCGAGTATTTGGGCAATTGTTGCAGTTGTATTAATTGCTATTAAATCTATATTAGTGAGGTCTATTTCGATTATAACTACAATTGCGATCATATAACTAGTTCGAATAGTATTGTTAATCGGTGAAGAATATCTTAGTCTCTAGTAGGTACTCGGCTTTATATATAATAATTGCAAAGTTTAGCTTATTTATTAAATTACTAATATTAAGTAAAAGTCTTATAAGTGCAATTGCACATGCAAGAATATTGTAGTAAGCTATAAGGATCTTGTTATATAAAAACTTATTACTTTATAGCTTAAAAGTAAAATTACCTTTCAAATTGCATAGCTTAGTGACTAATATTTAAAGACCCTCTAAAATTGACTTCTTAGGGTTCTTTAATATAATAGATAGCAAGTTAGTTGCGTTTTATTTGTTTAGATTTATATATTAAAATTTAGCTCCTTTAAAGAGGCTATACAAGTGGGATATAGCTTTATTATAAGTCCTTGTATATAAGCTATAAGCATAGAAATAGTCTTAAGCTAGCCCCTTTAATATAATAAGAAAAGCTCTTAAAAGCTTTATTTTAGGAAGTTTAGTGTTATAGCAAATAACGTAAAAGATGTTAAGCTTAGAATTTAAGCTACTACTACTTTCGCTATCAAACTTGTTACTATTAATATATATCTTTATAATTTTAATAATAATACAAATCGGGTTTATTAGTTGCTTAATAAGCTTATTTAATAGTAATAGTGGGGATTAGTATATAAGCACTCGGGTATTTAATCTTATAAAGGGTTAAAATGTAGTTGCTCCAATATTTAGTCTTATAAGAAGAGACGCCGCAATTGTAAGTAAAGTTGTAAAAAGGGGTGTTATAGTAAAAGTTATAAGAGGTAAGGTTATAAAAAGAGGTGTTATAGTAGACTATTAGTTTTGCTAAATAGTTAGTTAAGAATATTTATTCTTCTCTTAAGTAATATAAACTAATGTAATAGGTTTATTTATGAGATTTGCCCTAATTAGGCTTATTATAAGGACATTATTATTGTTTTATATGTGTTTTGTCTCTTCCTTAATAACATTAACTAATAATTGCAAAATAGTAAGACATTAATGATTTTGTTTTACATAAACACCGCTACGCTATAAATAGCCTTGTAGACGTTGTTGTTTAGTCCGATTATATCAAGCAAATGCTATAAGGTCAAACTTCTTAAAATTGTCCTTAAACAAATCCTAAAGATTGTTATTAGTTGTTTTGTCTATAGTGTATTAATGTAGCTTAGTGTCTAGGTATTCTTGTAAGTCTCCCTTTGTCGCAATTACTAGGTTGATTCTATCCTCCTATTTCTTGATTTGTGCTTTTTACTTGTCTTCTTTTATATTAGCTAAATTATAGCACTTTGCGCGAGAGGTTTGGACGCGGGGTTGAGTATGCTTAAAAGGAGTAAGAGTATTTACTTGCAAGTAGTAAACTTCTCACAACTAGAGGCTTTTTAATCGTTGTTTAAGGACGTCGGCTGTTTTCTTGGGTATTTTCAAGTGCTCCTAATATATATGTGTGTAGTTCGAGGTAAAGTAAGGAAGGTAGGATAGTTTGTAGAGGTGGGTAAATATCGAGAGGTTTGTAGGTAAGTTTGAGAGGTTTGTAGGTTTAAGAGGTTTATAAGTTTAAGAGGTTCGCTTTTAAGGTAGAGGTAAAGGTGTAGTTGCTTTGCACAAGAAGTCGTCGTCGGAACAGGATCGACTTTGAATGAGATCGACTTCGTGGTTTGAAGGGTATTGCTTTAGATGTCGAAAAATAGTTAATTTGAGGTGATAAAGGAGGTAAGGAATGATGTAGTCGTCGCTGACTAGGAATAGCTTTACTGTAGGCCACCGAATGCTTTCGAGGTATTGCTATGTTAGCAAGAATGTAGTGTTCGTCTCCGTAGGCCATTAAATGCTTTTGTGAAGTCGATTTTGCATTATTTCCCCCCTTCGACGTAAAAAAATATAGCGTTGTCTTAGGCCA
>Ga0302221_10002493_pt1 | contig 11454 bp, 1 predicted proteins | sample II_Palsa_E2_1_FD_193517 | JGI IMG/M metagenome (GOLD analysis project Ga0302221, IMG submission 193517) | Peat permafrost microbial communities from Stordalen Mire near Abisko, Sweden - II_Palsa_E2_1 | ecosystem: Environmental > Terrestrial > Soil > Palsa > Peat permafrost | place: Sweden...
ATATAAGCTACCTGTCACGAGCGCCAGATTTATAGCCCAAGAACGAGCGTTGGTTAAATGGTCTTAATTACGACTATTTAAAGCTAAGCAAAGAAGAGGTTATTTATAAAGGGTCGGTTCGTACAAATACTCGAGTTCTGCCGCTCCACACCGCCTATGCTAGCCGCGCTAGTGCACGTGACCACGTGACATGGAATGGAATGCCAGAACCGTAACACTACCTTGCTAAAATTCCCTACAAAAGTGTCCTTTATAAAAGGCCCCAAAACCCAAGCTGCCCTCCAAAACTCTTTACTAAAATGCTTTACAAAAGTGGCCTCGAAACTTAAACTGCTCTTTAAAATGCCCTGCTAAAACAACTTACAAAAGTGTATATTAGATAGAGAGATGTTAGATAGAGAGATGTTAGACAAAGAGATGTTAGACAAAGAGATATTAGACAAAGAGATATTAGACAAAGAGATGTTAGATAAAGAGAAGGAAAAGAGGAAAGAAGGAGAAAATTAAATTATATTTACTATAAAAAAGTTTTAATTTTGCTAGTAAAGAAGTAAGTAGCTATTATAATATACTTTGTCTTAGGGGAAACAAACATTAGTGTAATGTCAGCAATAGGGGTCTTTAGAATAATATATAAAGTAGTAAAATAACTTTAGAAATCTTAGATTTTTGTTGCAAATTGTCAAGTCTTTAGCTAAAAGTTAGTGATGCGTAAAGGTTTTTTGACTAGTCAAAAGCCTAAATCCCCTTGTCTCCCCCTTTGCCAAACCCCTATTTTTGGAGCTGCTAACATTTGTTTCCCCCAAGACAAAGTAAGGCCTTAAAAGTGCGCACAAGCAGCTAAGTTTTAATTTTGCTAGTAAAGAAGGGTAAGCAGCCACTATAACATATTAGCCGCTTATGCATACAAGCAGCTAAGCTTTAATTTTGCTAGTAAAGAAAGGTAAGTAGCCACTACAACATAAACAATGCAAATGCCTATGTGCACTTCTAAGGCCCCTTAAAAGTGCGCATAAGCGGCCAAGCTTTAATTTTGCTAGTAAGGAAGGGTAAGCAGCTACTATAATATAAACAAAAGCGCTACCTTTTACTTGTGTTGCTTATAGCACAACTGCTGGCCTGTTTTTGTATTATATGCTATATAACTCAATTCTCAAGTTTGTTTTAAACTATCCTCCTAAACTGTTCTCTTAAACTGTCCTCCTAAATTGTCCTCCTAAACTATCCTCCTAAATTGTTCTCCTAAACTGTCCTCAAAACTGCCCTCTAAAACTGCCCTCTAAAACTGCCCTCCAAAAGTGCCCTCCAAAAGTGCCCTCCAAAACTGTCCTCAAAACTGTCCTCAAAACTGTCCTCTAAAAGTGCCCTCCAAAACTAGTTCTCAATTGCTAATTAAATTGCCCTACTTGCCAATTGACTACCAAGCAGCTGCAAATAGCACCAAGCAAGTGCCAATGGCACGTGCGCTTAAGCAAAAAATTGTTAGCAAGTTTTTTTTCCTAATATATTTAATTACTTAACTTTTGCCTTTAAGAATTTAAATTAATTATTTATAGCTAAAAACAATTTTAAAAAGCTATTTATAAAGTTTACTTAATTATTTTATAACTTTTATATTAAATTCTTGCAATTAGCTTTTAAAGCTAAAGTTGCACTTGCAAAATTGAAATATAAGCTAAATAGCAAGTTATCTTTTAATCTTTAAAAAGCAGTTATTTTGCATTTTAATATTAAATTATCTTTTTACAAATTTGCAAAGCAATATATAATTTATAACTAATCCTCAAAAGTTATTAAAGAATGCAAGTTATATATATAAAAGCTTTATAATATAAATAAGACAAATACTTTTACTTTTGCAAATGCACTTGCAACAATAATTACAATTACCTTGCTAATTACTTTTTATACACATACCTTTTTAACCCTTTTAAAGCTTATATATCAAAATATTTTATAGTAGTAATTAAGTAATGCAAACAAGTATTTTATTTGCTAGGAGTTAAAATATAAGATAAATAAATGCTTAAAGTATATAAATATTAAAGCTATTAAGCAATTAAAAAAAGTTTTAAAAGTTGTCAAAAAATAATAATCTTTAAAAGAAGTCTTTATTTTAAGGTTATATAATATTAATTTGTGCAAGGTAAATTTAAGTTAATTGCTTAAAAGGGATTCTTTTACTTTTTTATATATAATTAGTAGTAATATATTAAAAATAAAGACATATATACTTATTAATATTAATATAAATAAATATGCATTTATTAATATTAACTTTGCAGCTTTTGCTACTTGATTCCTTAATATAAGAGTATAATAATTACTTATATTATATAATATATAAAGATTTGATAGCAAAATTCTACAACTAATTATTAATTATATAAAATTGACATTACTTATTAATAAAAGACAAGTAAAGGTTTTTATATTAGTTATATAATTAAAGGGGCAAGATATAATACTTAGCTGCAAATAAGCTACAAAAACAGGAATACTTATTAATTGCAAAAATCGGCAATTAATATAGCTAAAAGATTACTTTAAATTTAAAGGTTAAAATTGTATATTAGCAATTACTAAGAAGAATTTCCTGCTATAACCTCTAAACTTTATATACTAAAAAGATGCAAATTAATATATAAAGCTAATAGCTAAAGATATTTAAAGACTAATAGCTATATTTAAGCTAAACCCTTAAACTTGTACAATTTAAAGAACTAATTAAAAACAATAATATAAAAATATATATAGTAATTTACAAGGCTAAATTTATAAGCTTAAACTATACAAACCACTTGCAAAGAAAGTTATTGCTAAAAGAGTTAAAAGAATAATTGATATTTGCAAAATTAGCTATTTAACTTTTTATACAAACTTTAAATACTTTGAAAATACCTTATTTTTATTGTTTTTATATTTTTATACAAATTAGACTATAAGCTCAAAGACTAAAAGCAAAGGCAAAGATCCTCGAATATAAAGCTAGATTTTATAAACTAATAACCTTATAAAACCAAATTGCAATAGCTATAATAAATATTACTAAAAAAGCTTAAAAAGTTTACAAATATGTTTTCAAAAATAATATCAAATAAACTCTTGCTACACTAGCTATATAATTATAAAATTTAGCTTAATAACCTAGAAAATATAAACAAAATAAGCTATTTTCTTTTATATTAATAGTTTATGCAAAAATTCGAGAAAATAAAGAGGTTTTTAGAGGAGAACTTATATTAAGAATTTATTAAAGCTAGCTAATTGCCTTTTATATCTTTAGTGCTTTTTGTTAAAATAGCTAATAAATTATTACAATTTTGCATTAATTTTAAAAGGTTAAATAACTTTACTTGCAAAGACTATTATATAATTAGCAAAAGCTAAAGTTTATATAAAGCTATATATTTGTTAAGCATTTTACTAGATTTAAATAAACTTTAATTTAAAGGAATTTATTATATTTTAAACTTATTACAAGTTTTATAAGCATAAAGTTTTATAAGAAGATTTAACAAATAAACTTGCAATATATTAATAATATATAAATAATATTCTTTTTAATTATTTAAACAATTTTTGTATTATATACTTAAATAATATTATTATTTACTTTAAAGGCCCTTTAAAATATAAATGCTATATACAAAAAGTCTTTAAATAGCTTTATAAAGCAAGCTTTTAAGTTAATATAAAAAAATTGAAATTTAATATTATTTGTATAAAGTTTTTAAGCTTTAACATTTTTACAAATAATATTAAAATAAACCTAAAAAAGGTTGCTGTTATAAAGAATTAAAAGGAATTAACTATAATTAAAGGTATATAATCCTTTTTAAGTTTTTGCAACTTTTACTAGTAATTTATTATAAATTACAAACAAATTGCTAAATTGATATATAAGTTAATATATAAAGAAATTGCATACTTATAAACTACAAGTTGCTAGTTTGCATTTGATTAATTAAAGCAAGCTATACTTATAGCATTAATTCTATAATATTATTAGCCTAATTTGCTTATTATAATAAAGACAAATGTATCAAATAGAGTTATAGCAAGTATCTTATTTTAATAAGACCTAAAAAGTTAGCTATAGCATTTTATAATTTACTTTTTTAAAACTATACAACTAGCTTAGTTAAATTACAACATTTATAATAAAGAGATGCTAGCTATTATCTTTGTTTTAAAGAATAGCGCGCAAAGTTAGAGGGATTATAAACAAATAATCCTTTTTTGGTTTATTTAAATTATAAAGCCTTAGAATACTTTATAATAACAAAGAAGTTATTTGCAAAATAAGCTTGTTAAATAAAATATTTCTCCCGATTTTACTTTAAACTTATATATTATATAAGGAAAGCAAACAAATAAGCAAATGCTTTAAGCAAGAAATATAAAGATATTAAAGAATAAGGCAAAATTATAAAGGAATATAAGACTTAAATATTACTTTTTTGTATAAAATCAATTTAGCAGTTATATAAGACTTGTAGTTGGCACTACTAAAGCTTATAACAAACTTTATTCCTCAATTATATAATAGTATTTAGCATTTAGACAAAATCTTAATTGCTAACTGTCACAAAAGTGGAACCACTATTGCACAAATGCTAATAGTGTGATATATACTGCCCCTCGCTGTGCTCATTCTGCGACACTAACTAAATATACCTTAACTTAGCAAAGCTTTATATAAAAGCAGAATTTGAGAAGGAAAAAATATAGCAATTAAAAGACAAATTATTGCTATAATATAAGAAGTTATATATATTTAATAGCATGCTTATAAATAAAATGCTATTGTGTATTGCACTTATTTGTAAGGTTTATAATTAACCCCTTTTAAGGCACTTAAAATAAATTAAACTATATTACTCACTTTAATAGCAATATTATTAGCTAGAATTAAGCTATAATATTAATTAATATTAAGCTAATTGTTATATTTGTTAGTATTTGCATATTTTTAAGGACAAGAAACCAGGATTTTTGTACTTGTTACTTGTATTAAACTAGCTTTAGCAGCATATTATAATTGACTTTAAGAAATGCTTTAAAAGTAAAGCTAGCTATAATATAGTAGCTATATTTGTAAATAAACTAGGAAAGTGTCTAATTACTATTTTTATACAAAATACAATTATAACTTATAAACTAGCTTTTTTATTCCTTTTTTATATTATATGCTATATTAGAATTTTAGAAATAGTAATATTAAATTAAAGCTTTTAATTTATATCAAATTTCTAAAACAAGTTTTGCAAGCATATTAATATAAAGCTTAAATATTAAAGGAAAAGCTAAATTATATAAAGGCAAAAAACTTAATAAAACAATTGCACAAATCTTAAAGCATTGCACAAGAGAATATAGCTTAATCCTAGAAATAATATATATTACAAGCAAATAAGCACTATTATATAATTAATTTTAAAGTAAGTAATAAAGTTTAAGTTATTATAAAGCACTAAAACAACAATTGATTAAGCTAAAAATTAGCATAGCAAATAAATAGCTTATATAAGATTTTAAAGCAAATTAAGCATTCTTTTAAGCTTAAGTTACTTGAATCAATTAAGGTGCATTTAGTGTTTTATATTAAAAAGCTATATAAAGACCCTAAAAATCCTTTCTTTAAACAAACTAATTTAAAACCCTTACTATTAAAAGTTAAAGACAATAAAACAAAATATAAAGTATAAGAGGTTTTAGCAATAAAGCTTATATAAAGGAAGCTAAAATATCGGGTATAATAAAAGGGATAAAATCTTAATCTTAATTGGTATTTAGCCTTTTTATTTAGCAATACTCCTCTTGTTTTACAAGCATTTTATTGTGTATACCCTAATTGGCTAAGCCCTTTAAAAAACTTGATATATTAGCTAAAATGTATATAAAATAATTAGTTTTCTAATTTTAAAGTAAATAATAATTTAAAAGGGTTATTAGAGCTTGAGAATTAAGGCTGCTTTAAGAGAGGGAATTCCTCTTTTAAGGGCAGCTTAACAATTAAAGCAGCTATATTATATAACCCTATAAAATTGAAGCTATTTTTAGGGCAAATCGGGAAGAAATTACAAATTTAATTATATAATTATAGAATATAAAGCTTAAGAATAAGCTTTCTTAAAAGGGGAAAGTAATGTTATAGTTTTGGCATTTTATATTATATGGTTATATGCACTAGCGCGGCTAGCATAAGCAGTGTAGAGCAGCAAAACTCGAGTATTTATACAAACTAATCCTTTGTAAATAACCTCTTCTTTCCTTAACTTTAAATAGTTGTAATTGAGACCATTTAACCAATGCTTATAACAGTATGCTAAATGCAATTTCTTAGTTAATTAACTAATTAATATTAACCAAATTCAACTGATTTATAAATAAAGCATGCCTTTGCGCAATAAAGGCTTTTATTAGTCTATTAATTACAATATTTTTAATTGATATCTACTAAATTAATAAGCTTTAATTAGCTACTTCTTGCCTTAATTAATGTTAATAAATGTTAATATATTTTAGCTTTATAATTAGTTTTAGTGAGTCTTTAATTATAAGACCAACTATTTGTGGATTATTGTATAAACTATCAATTCTTGCTTAATATTAAGGTCGATATTAAAGAAGAAGCGCCCTTACTATAAAACCTATACACTTATATGCAAAAGTGCTAAAAGCTTTACTTTAATAGTTAAAATAATTATTATAGCTTGCTTCTTGCTTTGCCAATCGATTATACTACTAAATAGCTAAAAAAAATCGATCTTTTAATACTTTAGCAAGTTACTATATTATTTATATAAGCTATATTACTAGTAGTTGCAAAAATCGGGTATTTTGTATAAAGTGTTCTAAGCTTTATAATATAGTACTTAGTATCTTTTAAAAAATCGAGGCATTTATAAATAGTGGTAAAGTATTAAAGACTAGGGTTCTAAAGTAATTCGGCTAAGGTTTTGATTGCAAATGCTATATTAAGCCTAGTAATTGCTGTCAAATAAGTGCAAGAGCCCACTATTTATAAGTACTTTAAGATTTGCCCTTTTATTGCTATTTCTTTATATATTTAAAGCGGCTAAAAGCTAATTAAAGTAAGTAATATTTTGATTATATGCTTTAGCATTTGGTATTTGCTATATATTTTAATGATATATAAATCTTAGCAAAGCCAAATTTTGCAACAAGTCTTATCTTAAACAATTTATATATTAAAGAACCATTTTAGCTCTCTTGTTTCTCTTATTTTATACACATTTAAGAGCTTTTTCTTAAATTTGTAATATATAAAAATGTTAAATAAGTAAAATAATACTATAATATTATTTATATAAAAGAAGATAATAAGCTTATTACTTGAAAACAAGCAACTAGTATTTAGTAAATAGCTAATATAATAGACTAGAAAATATAAGTAGCTATAAACTCTTCTCGAAGCTTATATAAGGGCAAGATAGCCTTTAAAGTAAATGCTCACTTAAATATTTGATATTTTTGTAAGTTTTTAGTCATTTTATAGCCCTTAGACCTAAGTATAATATATAGTTGGCTAAAAGTTATAATAGGCCAAACAAGAGTCTCTAAAATACACTTTATAAAGGGAAGGGGTCTATAACCTGCTCTTGTATAAGGGGCCTTTATTTCGAAGATTTAAAGCTAAAAAAAGAAAAAGAGGGTAAAGGGGGGGAAAAGTAAGCTATATACATATAGCGGGTGTCAAGCGATATAGCATGGCTTATATATAGCTTATATAAAGCCTATAAGTATAATAGTAGCTAGAGCTATTATATTACTCCTCTCTTTTAAAAAGGCTTGCCTTTAAGATTTTAAAAGCTTTTATATTATTTTCTAATTTGTTATACAAATTTCCTTTATCTTCTTATATTTTAATCTAATCTTGTAATAGCTTTAAAGACTTTAGCAAATCCTTGTTCTTAAAGTGGAAGTTTTATAGCTTATATAAAGTATACTTAAAATCACTAGCTAAGTATTATTTAAAGTCTTTATTATAGCTAACCTATTTAACTTAATAAGATAATATCTTTCTTGTTTTTTATATAATTGTCACGAAGTGATCGCATTGCAGTGGTGGTAAAGAGCTTGCATGGGAATTTAGAGCTGAAACCGGGTTTTGTGCGCCCGCACACGCGCTAAGCACGTGCAAACATGCCACGCGACTAGCATACTATAACAATAATTATAATTTGCTTTACTTTTAAGTATTTATAATTTTAATTAATAGGGGGGGCTTATTTTGTTAACCTAATAAAGGGTCTTTACTTGATTTTTGTAGCTTATTAAATAAGAATATAAGGTGAATGTTTATTAATTCTTATAGTTTTATTTTGTATAAGTTCTTTATTTAGCGTAAAATCTTATAAAGGTTTATTATTTAATGGCTAAGCTTATAGCTAAGCCTTTATATACAATAATTCTTAGTTAATATTTATACTTTATCTTTAAGCTAAAAGTTAATTAGCTTTTAATATTAGTTTATATCTTGTTCCTTTTTTTAACCCTATTTTATAATTATATAAGCCGTTTTCTAAGCTTTTTATAGCATATAAATAGTTTATTATACTTTTTCCCGGTTAAGCTTCTCTTATAAAGTTATTACCTTTAATATATCCTAATCGAATAATATATAAGGTTTATATTTATTTAATAGCATAGCAAGTAATATGCTTATATTATTATATAATAGCATAAGCTAAGTGTAGTTTATAATTAGTAAAGGCTAAAGCCAATTCCTTTAATAATAGTCTATAAATGGTTATAAGCGTTAATCTAAGTACTAGTTTATAATTTCTATTTAGCTATTAGTTTGCAAGTAAGATGCTATAAATAACTTAAGTTATATTTTCAAAGACTAGCAAACTTGTTTTAAAAATCGGATATAAACTAGAGTTTTTAGTCGGATATAATCGATTATAATGCTTTATAAAACCGGTATATATAAATAATATATAGCTAGGCTATTTCTTTAGCTATTATTTTCTTATAATAAGGGATAAAAACACTTTACTTGCTTAGTTAGTCGATATTAATAAATTTTACATTATAGCTATTTTTTGCTTTGAGAAATAATTTAAAATTTAGGGTAAAAGACTCAAATACCACTCCTTTTGCTTGAAAAGACTCGAATACTATGCCTATTATACAAAAGACTCAAATACTACAATCCTTTTATATATTAAGCTATTTTACTTTAGTGTTTTGCGCACTTTATTACCACCTTCCACGCATTACTCCTAACCTCACCATCACTCCTTCCCCTCTAATTGTGAGGCCTTTTACAAGTAATATAAAAGTTCCCTTGCTTATTGCATATAAAATAGTGATATAGAGGCCAAATATCATTATTACTATTATTTGCTAGCTTTGCTAAAGCTTATGCTGCCACATTCCCCTATAGCCCTCTCTTTTTGCCCTTCTTAAATTGCTCTTTCTTTGGTCGACTGCGAGGAACTCTAGTAAAATGGGGGTGGCATTCGGAAAAAGGGAGCTTTTAAAGGTTGGTAATATCAATAAGAGGGAAGTTAGAGCTATGGTAAGCTCACTGCTATATAAGAGTAATATTTGAAATAGAGGTGGTAAGGTGCTTATAACACTATAGTAACATAGCTTGGATATATAGTTAAAGTGGTATTTGAGTCTTATAGATGATATTTGAGTCTTTTTCTTGAAAAACCATAGTATTTAAGTCTTTTACCCTAAAATTTATTATAATATATTACTAGGGCCAATCTAAAATAAGTAATAAGTAAAGCATTTTTAGCATATAATCCTTAAATATATAAAATTGTTTACAAGTATAATAGTTTTATATATATTAAGCTATATTTGCTATTAGCCGTTTTTAGTAATACTTTTTGCTTAATATTTAAATTGTTTTACTATAGCTAAAATAAGCAATTAAGACTTACTTATAAGCTTTATAGATTGGGTCTATAATTAATTAATTAATTATAAGCACTATTAACTTATTTTAATATAATAATAGCTTATTTATAAAAGAGAACTCTTTGGGAAATTAGTAACTTATATATATAAGACTTATAATAAATTATATATTTGGTTAATGGTTAATAACTATTATATTAAGAGTAATAGCTTTTATATAGCTATTTTTACTAGCTAGAGTTTTAAAGTTTTGTGGATTTACAAGTTGATTTATTTTAGCTAAAGCAAAGCCTTTATATATAAATATATTTTTAAATCCACTAAAAGTTTTAAGTCTTAGTCTTTATAAGAAAGTATATCTGCCTTTGCATTTTCCTGCTTTAATTGGTATATAATAATTGTAAAGTGGCTATAGCTAAACCCTTAAACCATATAACCAAAAAGCGGTATTTAGGCAATAATCACTTTTTAAAACAAATATGCTAAATGCATATATATAGCCAAAGCTGAGGAGATCACGTGACATGCACGCATTTATACACATTACAATAATAAACAAATAGTTAGCAAATAGCTTTGCTTAGCAAGCCTAGTAGCTATTTAGTAATTATAAAGTATTTTAAAGCCTTATAATCTATAAACACTTAAGTTTATTTAGTGTTACTGTTACAGTTCTGCGCTGGCACGTGCAACGCCATTCCCGATCAGGCTAGGTTGGTCAACTTAGGATATTTAAGCATGCGATAGCTTTATGCTTCTTGCTTCCTTCCTTAGCTTTGTATAGTCGTAATTGAGACCCTTCTACTTTTGCCTTCCTTTCTAGGCCCTGAAGCTAGCGCTCGTGACAGTTACTTTATAGCTTTAATTACTAATAGCTAAAGGATTATATAATAGTTAGTATTTCTTTGTTATAAATCTAGTAATTTAGCTTTATATTAGGGTAAAGACAATGGTATAGCATTTTATAATAATTAATAAAGGAAGAGAAGTGCGAACCTAGACTAAATATAGAGTTTAAAAGTCATGTGATAATATTATATAATATATACCCCTAGAAAAAAAGACAAATATAGCGTTTTTGCTATTTAAATCGACCAAAAACAATATAATAATTATATATTACCTAATTTATATCTCTTTCCCGATTTAGCAATTGTGCTAAGTCCTCTTTATACTATAGATATGCCTATTTCTTATGCCTAGTAATATGCGCCCGCTTATTAATATTTGCTATATATGCTTTGTTGTCAAGCTATCTTTGAACTTATAAAGGGTTTATACAATTTATATATAAACTAGAGGGTTTCGAGGCATTTGTAATATAAGGAGGCCTTATAAACATTTGCAAGTATGCATATAAAGGTGCTATAGACGCTAAAGGCTTGCCAAATCGAGAAGCAAGCTTGTAAATAGTGTAGGGGGGCGGACCTCAGCCATAAGAAAGAGACCCTACACGAACGTATATCAAGGAGAATAAACAAGGCAAAACAACAAGTAGAATATCAAGCAAAACTGTACAATAAACAAGTAAAAGCAAGAGCAATA
>Ga0302221_10002498_pt1 | contig 11437 bp, 10 predicted proteins | sample II_Palsa_E2_1_FD_193517 | JGI IMG/M metagenome (GOLD analysis project Ga0302221, IMG submission 193517) | Peat permafrost microbial communities from Stordalen Mire near Abisko, Sweden - II_Palsa_E2_1 | ecosystem: Environmental > Terrestrial > Soil > Palsa > Peat permafrost | place: Sweden...
ATTTTTCAATTCCTTCCATTTTCTTATCTTCAACTATTTTCAACTACCTTTGCGGTGGCAAATCGGGCACGACCAGCTCCTGCTGAACTCCCCCAGGATCGGAAGGTAGCAAGGGTAGGCGGTTGTAGCGGTGCGATGTTCGGTTTGCTATTTTTATTTTAGTTAGCAATTAACCCTCTCTATTTTATGAAATTCTTTATTGATACTGCCAATGTTAATGAAATCCAGGAAGCGTATGACCTCGGTGTGTTGGATGGGGTAACCACCAACCCATCCCTGATGGCAAAAGAAGGAATCGGCGGAAAGGAAAAAATCTTTGCTCATTACAAAGCTATTTGTGGTATTGTGGATAACAATGTCAGCGCAGAAGTGATCTCTACCGACTATGAGGGAATCATGAAAGAAGGCCACGAATTGGCCAAGATCGATGATAAGATTGTAGTAAAAGTTCCGATGATCAAAGACGGTGTAAGAGCGATTAAGAAATTTAAGAGCGAAGGTATTCGTACCAACTGCACATTGGTTTTCTCGGCCGGTCAGGCCTTGCTCGCCGCCAAAGCTGGCGCATCCTACGTTTCCCCTTTTATTGGGCGGCTTGATGATATTTCCCAGGATGGTCTTGAATTGATCTCCCAAATCAGGCTTATCTATGACAATTATGGCTACAAAACTGAAATTCTCGCCGCGAGCATCCGGCATACGATTCACATCTTGAAATGTGCGGAGATCGGGGCTGATGTTTGTACTTGTCCGCTGAAGGTGATTCTGGATCTTTTGAAACATCCTTTGACGGATTCCGGTCTCGCCAAGTTTATTGCCGATTATAAAAAAGTAAACGGGTAACCTCATCGTTCATTACTCCGGAATCACCCGGGATGAGTGAATCTATAAACCCTTCGTTCATGTTCTCTTCTGATCCAGTCGTCCGGGTGCACGATGCAACGATCTTTCAGGATCAGAACAGCGTCTTAACCGACCTTAATTTCGAAATAGATAAAGGAGAATTCACTTTTCTGGTAGGCCGCACAGGTTCCGGGAAATCCTCTCTGCTCAAGACCCTGTATGCCGATCTCCCGCTTCGGCTAGGCGACATCAGTGTCGCTGGATTTGCGATGCGAGAGATCAAGAGCTATCAAATTCCATTACTGCGAAGAAAAATAGGAATTATCTTTCAGGACTTTCAACTCTTCCCCGATCGTACCGTCGGTGAAAACCTTAACTTTGTTATGAAGGCGACGGGATGGGGTGAAAGCTCCAAAATGAAGGCCAGGTTAGCGGAAGTTTTGATGCAGGTCGGGCTTGGATCGGTGGAAAAAAAAATGCCGCATCAACTCTCCGGGGGAGAACAGCAACGAGTTGTGATTGCCCGGGCACTCATCAACGAGCCCCTGATCCTTATTGCGGATGAACCTACCGGTAACCTCGACCCCGAAGTGTCCAGCGGGATTCTAAAGCTTTTTCAACAAATTAATAAAAGTGGCACAGCCATACTTATGGCGACCCATAGCTACGGGCTGATCAAACGGTTTCCGGCCCGGGTGCTGAAGTGTGAAGAAGGGAAAATATTCGACTCAAACATCGATCAATTCGAATTAAAAAGCGAGGAGGATTTCTAACTCAATCTTCACATCGAACCACTGAGCTATTATCACCTGGACCATCCAGGTCCTGGCGTAGACATCAAATTTTCGAATCTTCCCATTTCTTGATTTTCCAACCTTTCCTCGCATCTTCTAATTTCTTAAGTTGTTGGTTCAGCAGATCAACCCGCACCAGCAAATTCAAAATCAACGCATCTTTAACTTCTTCGCTGGGATTATTTTTCATTTCCTCGCGGAGCACCTGGTACATGGCGTCCAATTTTTGAAAATCCTGCGTAAACTGTTCGTTTTCTCCCACCTCATCATAGTCATTGATGAGCCTCATTTTTTCGGTAATCTGACTGCTGTAAAAAGAATCAAGATCGGTAAAGTCCTTTTGCAATCTGGCCGTTTCTCCCCGATGAGTAATGCCCGTGTTGTGCGTAACAAATAGATAGACCGATACGACAAAAAACAAAACAGCCGCCGCTCTCCAACGGACCATTGGACTCCCCAGGAACCGCTGTCGCTGCAGGGGTAATAAAGCGTCAATGGAACGCCACACACTTTCCGGGGGCTCTTGGTCGTCAAATGCCTCACGATTCTGTGATACAAATTTTCCCAACGTATCTTTCATATTCTTTCCACTTTATATTCTGTCAACCTTCTCCTGGCCTATTCCCGCCCGCGAGATGGGCTGAGGAGCACTCTTTCAATTTTTTGATTTCAATAGTTCAATCAATTTTTTTTTAGAGCGGTTAAACTGGGATTTCGAAGTAGATTCCGTAATACCCAATATCTCTGCTATTTCGCTGTGGTCGTATCCTTCCATAAGGTAAAGCGTTAGCACTAAGCGGTATCCCTCCGGCAGCAATCGAATGGAACTTTTTACCTTCTCCACCGTGAACGGAAATTTTTCCAACTCATCGACCGGCTCTTCGTCTTTCACATCCCACCGGTCATCCTCGGGTAAACGCTCTGTCCTCCTCTTCTTGATCTGGTTAATTGCTTTGTTAACGACTATCCTTTTTAGCCAAGCACCGAATGTAGAGTCCCCACGGTAATGCACAAGGTTTTTAAACGCACTCACAAATGCCTCCTGCACCACATCCTGGGCCTCTTCGGTGCTACCCACAATTCTGTAAGCAATATTATACATACTTCGGCTGTATGAGTCATAGAGGAGATAGCAGGCTTGCCGGTCACCCTGCTTGCAGCGTTTGATTAACTTTGATATATGGGCTTCCGAGGCCTCCAAACAGTATCCGAATCTTACAATTCGACAATCCCCATCTTATGATTTCCCTCTAAAGACAACTCAAGGGGCGATGGGTTGCATTATTTCAACTTAGAAAGATTATCCTTGGCCGATGGAAAATCGGGCGCTATGGCAAGGGCATCCTCAAAGCATTTTTTGGCTAAAATTTTGTCGCCCGTCTGCGCTGCCAGCAACCCCTTCATATTCAGGACAGAAACTTTCAAGGGATACTCTTTCCCTTTGTTTTCTGCGTTGTTCACACTGACCTTCAACTTATCCAGATCCGGCTTCGTCAATAAAATATCCACGTTTATTTTAGCTTCCGGATAGCGCTTTATTTCATATTGTAACATCGCCATTTTGTAAAGTATACCCGTGTTGTTGGTCAACAGGTAAAGTGATTCATAATGAACCAGTGCTTTGTCTTTGAGTCCAAGAGATTCATAACACGTGGCCGCGATCTGAAGTAAGTTCACGTTCTTCGGGGCACGCTCCAGCAAATCCTTGCTGATCAAAACGCTTGAAGCATATTGCTGATTTTCGTAGTAGTAAACGGCCAGGTTGTAGGTCAGCGAATCACTTCCACTCTCGGCGATCAGATCATACAGGGCATCCTTCGCCGTTACCTGATCATTCCAACGGTTGGCCAGCGTATATTTTTTCAAAAAGTGTTCGATGAGGGCTTGTTGCGGTGTCTGGGGCTCTTGCTTTTGAGGTTGTCCGTCGACATTCTGCGTTTGCGCCTGTACAGCAAAGGCTAGACAGAGGACCAGGATGGTGATCAGTTTTTTCATAGGAGTTCGTTAACGATTTAATTCAATTTTAGTAAGACCTTTTCGATTCGCAATTTCCATCAGCAAGGCGTAGGCCTCTTCCCGGTTATTCCGGATCACGCCATCCAGGATCGCTTCCTTGAGTTGCTCTTTGATCTCCCCGATCATCGGCCCCGGGGGCAAGTTAAATAAACGGATGATTTCGTCCCCGGCAATGGGCGGCTGAAAATTACGTACCCTGTCCTTACTTTCGACCTCCGCCATCCTTTTTTCCACCCGCTCAAAATTGCGAAGGTAGTTCGATACTTTGTCGGGGTTCTTGGAAGTAATGTCAGCCCGGCAAAGTTTCATTAACGCGTCGGTATCGTCACCCGCTTCAAAGAGTAATCTTCTCACGGCGGAGTCCGTCACCTCTTTTGACAAGGCTATCGGGCGCAGGTGCAGCCTCACTAATTTTTGAACAAATACCATTTTCTCACTCATCGGCAATTTGAACCTTCGGAATAAACCGGGCACCATCCTTGCTCCTCTGTCTTCATGACCATGAAATGTCCAGCCGTGATCTTTTTCAAATCGTTTCGTCAGTGGCTTGGCAATATCATGCAGAATGGCAGCCCAACGGAGCCATAGGTCACTTGACATTTTGGAAACATTGTCAAGGACCTGCAGGGTGTGAAAAAAATTGTCTTTGTGAGCCTTGCTATCGACATACTCGACGCCATGCAGCGCCACCATCTCCGGAAAAAAAAGATTCAACAGTCCGCTGCGGAATAAAAGCTTAAATCCGTAGGACGGAACAGGGGACAAGATAATTTTATTCAGTTCATCCATAATCCGTTCCATGGACACAATTCTCAACCGCTCTGCATTTTTGGTGATAGCTTCAAACGTATCCGCCTCAATGTCAAAATTAAGTTGAGACGCAAACCGGATGGAGCGCATCATCCGCAACGGGTCATCTGAAAAAGTGAGCGAAGGCTCCTGCGGAGTCATGATGATTTTATTTTTCAGATGATTCAGGCCGTCAAAAAGATCAATCAGTTCGCCGTAGTCCTCTTCATTCAAACTGATGGCCATGGCGTTGATCGTAAAATCCCTTCGTCGCTGGTCATCCTCCAACGTCCCATCTTCCACCAGGGGTTTGCGCGACTCATACTTGTACGATTCTTTCCGGGCACCGACGAATTCAAGGTCAAATTCTCCTTCCCGGATCATGGCCGTACCAAAGTTCTTAAAAACCGTTACCTGCGGGTTTCCCAACTGCCGGGCAACGGTACGGGCCAGTTCGCTCCCACTACCCACACAAACAAAATCGATATCCTTACTTACCCTTCCCAGAATCAAATCACGGACAAAACCTCCTACCACAAATGATTTTATCCTTAACTCCCTGGATGAGCCTGCCACCGTCTCAAAAACTTTATTCTTCCTTAATTCCTTTGAAAAGTTCATTTCCTGACCTGAATAAACTTCAAAGTTAATGGTTAGACTTTGATTTATCTGTTTTCAAGAGTTACCGAATCCAAAACCGACAGCCAAAGCCCTGCGACTAATGTCCGGAAAACAATTCCGTGAGCTTCTTGTCCAGCGCCACGCCGCGCAAGTTTTTGGCAATGATGACTCCCTTAGGATCGATCAAAATGGAGAAGGGTATGGCATTGATGTTATATGCTTTGGCTGCCTTTGAATCAAAATATTTCAAATCCGAAACCTGAGTCCAGACCAATCCATCCTCACGGATCGCTTGCACCCAGTCGTCTTTCGTGCGGTCCAGGGAGACTCCGAAAACTTCAAATCCCTTGCTTTTAAATTTATGATAGGCCTTCACCACAGTTGGGTTTTCGCGTCGGCACGGGCCGCACCATTTGGCCCAAAAGTCGATCAATACATATCTCCCATGCAGGGAAGAAAGTCGGATCGTATCTCCAGCGGGGTTGGGCAGGGAAATTTCTGGCGCCATCATACCGATCGAGGTGGACTTTGATTTTTCAACATCGTTGATAAACTCCCGGGCGAACACTGAGTTGGGGATCTCTTTCTTAAGTTTTTCAGCGGCCGACTCGTACACATCAAAATACGTATCCCGATCAAGTACGTTGCCTTGCCGGAGTAATTCTACTAACGCGAGTGAAGCCGGCTGCTCGCGTAATACGGCGGCTACCTGGTCACTTCCCTTTTTAGTGAGTGCCATGTATCGCTCTTGCAACACAGCAACTTTTTCTTCATCATTGGCCTGCGCCGCCTTCGAGTATTCACTCCGCAGAGCAACAATCTCGGGCGAGCTTTGTACGGCGGAAAGAATGGACTGAACTTTCGCGATGAGGTCGTGCTCAGGAGATCCTTTTATCTCAACAAATCCATCCGGCCTGTTTCCATCGGCATTTATTTCAACATTACTTTTGTTTAAAATGACGTTGAGGGTTTGCAGGTTATAAAAATTGATAAGATAATAGCCGGGTTCTGTCAGGTGAATTTTCTTTTCATACGTATAATCCGGATGAAGTGAAATCGAATCTTTTCTCCCGCTGCCATCCGGTTTCAATTCCTGAATAAGAATATGACCTTTCTGTGGAAACCCCACTTTTCCCCGAAGGGTAATGTCCCATCCTTCCTGGTCGGTCTTCGGCGAGCCACACGATGTAAAAAGAAAGAAGCTCAAGACTATTCCGATGGCGATTTTCTTCATACCTCTTCCATTTTTTGGGTTAACAATTGTGTTGCTATTCTCGGATCCGCTTTACCTTTGCTGCGCTTCATCACTTCGCCCATAAACATTCCCATGATTCCTTTCTTTCCGTTTTTATATTCTTCTACTTTCAGCGGGAATTCCCTGACGATCTGATCAACGATGGGTTGCAGGGAACTTGCATTGCTATCCTGCAAAAGGTTTAGTTGCTGGGCTATTTGCAAAGCCGATTTTTCGGGATGGTTTATTAGTTCAGGAAACAGTCGCTGGGAAGCAATCGAAAAATTTACGTTGCCTTCATCGACCAGCGAAATAAGCTCTGCCAACCTCTTTGCCGTGACCGGAAACCCTTCTTTTGCTACTGCCTGTTCGTTCAGGCAGGACTTTACCGGACCCATGATCCAGTTGGAGGCTGCTTTATAATTGTCCGTGTATCGGCAAACATCCTCAAAGTAATGGGCAATGTCTTTTGAATCCGTCAATACCCGGGCGTCATAGTCCGAAAGGTGATATTCCTCGACATATTTGCGGCGTAGCTCTTGTGGCAGCAACGGCATTACCGATTTAATTTCATTTAACCATTGATCGGAAATGACGAGTGGGCTCAAATCCGGATCCGGAAAATAGCGATAGTCGTTTAATTCTTCCTTTGCACGCATGACATGCGTCAACCCGGTGTTGGCGTCGAACGTGCGCGTTTCGGAAACAATCGCATTTCCTTTTTCCAATTCTTCCGTTTGACGGTCAATTTCATGTTCTATAGCCCGTTGCACATTCCGGATGGAGTTCATATTTTTCACCTCCACTTTCTTCCCCAACTCATTGGCGCCATAGAGCATCATTGAAATATTGGCGTCACAACGAAGGGAACCTTCCTCCATGTTGCCATCGCAAATGTCCAGATAACGGACCAGCTTTCGGATTTCGGTGAGAAATAAATAGGCTTCCTCCGAGCTTTTCATATCAGGAAGGGTTACGATCTCAATGAGCGGTATCCCGGCCCGGTTAAAATCTATTAGCGTGTCGGCTTCGCCCGTCAGATGAATGGATTTGCCGGCGTCTTCTTCGAGGTGAATCCGGCTTAATCCAATTATGCGTTCCCTGCCGTCTTTTGTTGTCAAGATTACACATCCTCCACGGCAAACCGGTGTTCTATTCTGCGTAATCTGATAGCCTTTCGGAAGATCGGGATAAAAATAGTTTTTCCGATCAAAAATCTGAACGCGGGTGATCTCCGAGCGGCAAGCCAACCCCATTTTTACGGCAAACTCCACTGCCCTCTTATTCAGTTTGGGTAATGTGCCGGGATGTGCCAGAGTAATGACCCCGACGTTGGTGTTGGGTGCTGTTCCATATTGCGTGGAATCACTCGCGAAGATCTTGCTTTCCGTGAGCAATTGGGCATGTACCTCCAAACCAATGACGACGGCGTATTTATCCCTGATCGATTGATTCATTATCTAGTTATCATCAATTTCGCCTTTTCAATTACGGCATCCAAACCGTTCAGGTTTTTTCCTCCGGCCGTGGCAAAGAAAGGCTGACCACCCCCGCCGCCGTCGATTTCTTTTGCAAGTTCTTTGACCATATTCCCGGCATGGAATTTATGAGTGGCGGAGAGTTTCTCCCCGATCATGACCGTTACCTGCGGTTTGCCGTCCACATCGGCAGCAAGTACCAGCAAAAGGTCTTCAAATTGGTTGCGCAGGGCGTAGGCAATATTCTTCAACGCGTCGGCACTCGGGACTGACACTTTTTCAACGATCAGCGTATGGCCATTTGATTTTATTCCTTTTCCGGCCAATTCGTTTTTGATTCCGTTGGCACGCTCCCGATTTGCCGCTTCTACTTTTTTTTCCAATCCGTGCTTTTCTTCAATCACACTTTGCAAGGCGGCAGGTGCATCTTCGGGGTTTTTCAACAACGCTCGCAACTCCTCAAGCACCGCCAGTGATTGATCAATGAATTCATCCGCCCCGTCGGCCGTTACCGCTTCAATCCTCCGAACACCGGCGGCCACGGAGCTCTCGGAAATGATTTTAAACAATCCGATATTTCCGGTGGCCTTTACGTGCGTTCCTCCGCACAATTCCACGGAAAATCGTTGATCAAATGTAATGACGCGAACAAACTCACCGTACTTTTCGCCGAACAAGGCGATGGCACCTAAACTCTTGGCTTTTTCAATGGGTACATTTCGTTGTTCATGGAGGGGAATATTTTCACGTATTTTCTGATTTACCATCCTTTCTACTTGGGCTATCTCCGTTGCTGTCATCGCAGCAAAATGGGAGAAATCAAAGCGAAGGACCTTTTCATTCACCAACGATCCTTTTTGTTCCACATGGTTACCTAATACACGTCGAAGAGCGGCGTGGAGTAAGTGAGTCGCCGAGTGGTTATTGGTCGTTAGTCTGCGTTTATGTTCGTCAACCGAAACATGAAATTCACCCTTCAATTGCGAAGGCAGTGTTTCGGTAAAATGGATAATCAATTCATTTTCTTTCCGGGTGTCCAGGATCGCAATTTTTTCATTGGCCGATTCAATCATGCCCTCGTCCCCTACCTGGCCGCCACTTTCCGCATAGAAAGGTGTTTTGTTCAACACCAATTGAAAAACCTCTGTATTTCTTTGCTTGACTTTCCGGTATTTAATAATTCTGGCCGTCGCGGTGAGGTGTTCGTATCCGATGAATTCGGGTTTTTCATCCACGCCGACAACAATCCAGTCTCCGGTCTCTTTGGCCGCATCCATTTTAGACCGGGATTTTTGCTTCGCCATCGCCGATTCAAATTCGCTTTCCCAATCGTTGTTCAGATAATGATAGATTTCTTTTTCCTTTAAAATCAGAAGTGTTAAATCTTTCGGGAATCCAAACGTATCATAAAGAATAAACACCTCTCCTCCGCCGATTTTTGGCTTTACCAGATTCAAACTACGGGCCGCATTTTCAACTTCAACTATCCATTTATCCAAAATCTGCAGTCCGGAATCAAGGGTCCTCAAAAACGAAATCTCTTCCTCATGAACAACTCTTGTCACGTAATCCATCTGCTGATACAATTCCGGAAAAACATCTTTCAGCTGAACGGCAAGTAACGGAACGAGCCGGTGCATAAACGGCCCTTTAAAATTCAAATACGAAAAACCATAACGGACAGCGCGTCTCAATATTCTACGTATTACGTAGCCCGCGCCGGTATGGCCAGGTAATTGGCCATCTGCAATAGCAAAACTTACCGCCCGAATGTGGTCGGCCATGACTCGTATTGCGATATCCTGTTTTAGCTCTGCCCCATACGTCACATGCGCGTTCAGTGCAATAAAATCCATCATGGGGCGAAAAACATCCGTATCATAATTCGATGTCTTTCCCTGAATGGCCATGCACAACCGTTCAAAGCCCATCCCGGTATCCACGTGTTTTTCAGGAAGGGGTTCGAGTTTGCCGGATGCTAACCGATTAAATTGGATAAAGACCAGATTCCAAATCTCCACGACCTGGGGATGATCGCTGTTAACCAATTCTTTTCCCGGCTTTTTCCTTACCTCTTCAGACGGTCGTAGGTCAATATGAATCTCAGAGCAAGGTCCGCACGGCCCGCTCTCACCCATTTCCCAAAAATTGTCTTTCTTGTTGCCGTGGAGAATCCGATCCTCGGTGATCAGCGATCTCCACAAATCCTTTGCTTCCACGTCTACAGAAAGGTTGTCCCCGGCATCGCCTCCGAAAATCGTAACATATAACCTGTCTTTCGGAAGGGCGTACACGTCGGTTAATAATTCCCAGGCCCAGTGTATTGCCTCTTTCTTAAAATAGTCGCCAAACGACCAATTGCCCAACATCTCAAACATCGTGTGGTGATACGTATCCAGGCCGACATCCTCCAGATCGTTGTGCTTACCACTGACGCGTAGGCATTTTTGGGTATCGGCAACCCGCTTGCTGTGGGGGATGGAATTCCCCAAAAAGTAATCCTTGAACTGCACCATGCCTGAGTTCGTGAAGAGCAACGAGGGATCATTTTTGAGCACTAAGGGAGCAGAAGGGATAATCTGATGCCCCCTGGTTTTAAAAAAATCAAGGAATTTGCTTCTAACCGTAGCGGAATTCATCACGAGAACATCGATTTTACTTGTTTTTGGGCGTCAGGCAGTATGGCGCGATATCAAAATTTCCCTATATTTAACGCTTTAAACTGGCAAAATTAACCGCAGATCAATCATAATGAAAGGAAACATCGAATTAATGGTAAAGGCGAAAGAACGCTGCGTATTAAATTTTTTAGTTGCCAATGCCTCCATTTAGATTTGTTTACAACCCGAAAACGCTTCGATTCGAAAAAGCGGGAATAGCCTGGTATAATCTTTGGTTTACCGGAATCTCGCTGCTGGTGACGGGCTTTCTGTTTTTTGCTGTATTTCTTTTTCTGCAAAACCGGTGGGTGGAAACCCCGCTTGAAAAAAGTCTGCGCAGCGAAAATGCTGCGCTCTCCAAACATAGGCTTATCGTACAGAAAGAGCTGGACGCATCCAACGTACTGCTGTCTTCATTATCCAATACGGACAGGGCTTTACACAAGAGAATTTTTCTCACTGATCAAAAACCGGTGGTTAAAACCGAAGGCTATTCCAAAGAGATATTGGCCAGCACCTTTGCGGATTTTTATCAGTGGATAGACAAACTTAAGGTAAAAACATCCAAATCTTTTGAAAAAGCGCTCGCTCATAATGGTCATTTTTCCGGACTTTATTGGCCCGGGAAAAAAGATATCCAGGAATTGGATTCCTATCCCACCCTGGCCCCCCTGGCGGATTTCAAATTGGGCAAGTTGGCCTGCGGGTTTGGAAACCACATTAATCCGTTCAACAAACTTTTATATGAGCACAATGGAATCGATTTGGCAGGAGAAAAAGGCACATCCGTTTTTGCTACCGGAAGCGGTAAAATAACGGTTGCCGCCATTAACGACTTGCCGAATGGATTCGGTAACTATATTGAAATTGATCACGGCAATGGGTACGTAACGCGTTATGCTCACTTGCTACAACTGAACGTATTTGCCGGACAAAAGGTGGCGCAAGGACAAGTCATCGGAACCATTGGAATGAGCGGCGGGGCCATATCGCCCCATGTGC